>OJFV01000027.1_pt1 | contig 141607 bp, 128 predicted proteins | sample 1594391 | NCBI WGS metagenome assembly OJFV01 (sample SAMN05416856, study PRJEB24817) | seawater metagenome | isolation source: Sea water | place: Canada:Atlantic | collected 2013-11 | reverse complement strand
TAGGGAATAATGTTGCTGACGACGCATCAGGTATAACCTTTGTATAGACCTTACCCCCACGCTTCAAAAGCCCAAATACCGGGACTTTCCCGGCTGCCCCACGACCACGCTGACCTTTTCGTTTCCCGCCAAAGTAGCTTTCATCAACTTCGATCTCCCCATCAAAAATCTCAAGCCCTTCCTTTTCAAGCTCATAAGTAATGATCAGACGAAGTCGATGATAGAAATAAGCAGCCGTCGATTTGTTAACACCAACTATTGATGCTGCAATTCGGGCCGTCGATCCTGATACAAAATGTTCAATCAAGCGGCCTTGTTTATAAGTGCTTAAACGGCTCTTTCTCATAACACCCATGATAACACCTAATTTGCGTTATCTAGGACAGCCCCTTTTTTTTACTTGTTTTAAACCTGCGCAAAGATTGTGACCACTTTCCGTTTCAGCTATCTTTATATATCCCAAATAACAGTTATTTTATGAAACTTGAACAATAACTCGCAAAAAGGGATAAAATTCATTACGTTCGCGCAGAAGGTTGATATGTTCGCCCATTACAATCTATTGTTCTAAATACGAGAAGCCCGTATATTCATTTTTGCTTAAGGGGATGATGCTACTTTTAGGACAGCCTTTTCTATAAGAATAACGAGCAAGATAAATGCAACAGTCAAGGCAAGTTATCGATAGGGTGTGGAGCGCCGGTTGAATTTAAAAATACGCAACTCCATTTGTGGAAAGCTGCTGTCAATATACATACCATTGATCAGCATAAGCTTACTGCTTCTTTTTACCGTTCTTGAAAGCCGGAATATTCATAAGTTGAATTCCGAGCTTGGAACGCGTTTAGATAAAATGGTCGACATTCAAGGGACAGCACTCTCTACGCCTGTCTGGAATTATGACTTGGATTCTATCCAGGCTATTCTGCTTGCCTTGTCCAGAAACCCTGAATTTCACTCTGCCCAGGTTTATGATACCGATGGTTTGGTTTTAGCAGAACTCACCAGTGAAAATGCCCAAACAATAGAGGCCGCCCTTTCTCGGGAGACGGCTATTAAGCATAATTCATTTGATCGGCTTGAGACAATTGGGACCGTCAAAGTCCTTTTTCATGACGCCCTGATTACCGCAGAAATACGAGAACGACTGATATTTGATGGCCTTGTTATGGTCGTAACTATTTTGGTTCTTTCAGCTCTTACCTTCTTAGGGGCAAACTCTTATATCGGTGTGCCGCTTAAGTTGTTACTTGAATCCATCCAGACCGAAAAACAGCACAAAAACCGGGTTGCCGTTAACTGGAAATCAGACGATGAACTCGGTGCTGTTGTTACCGCTTATAATGACCTCCTTCAAAAACAATCTGCCTACGAAGCTGCAGTAAAGGCCAGTGAGCTCCGCGCTAAGCGTTCAGAAGCACAACTGACCCAAGCCATTGAAACCATGTCTGAAGGTTTTGCCCTTTATGACCAAGATGACAAACTGGTTCTTTGTAACAGTAACTATCGCAACATTTCAGCCAAACGCGCCCGTATCATCACCCTTGGATCCCGCTTTGAAGATTTAATGCGTGAACTCGTTTATGCCGGAGATTTTGTCGGCACTGAAGGCCGAGAAGAAGACTTCATCAAAGAAACCTGTGCCAGTCACGAATCACTCCAAGAAAGAATGATCCTACATCTCAGCAATGGTACCTGGTTACAATTTAACCATAGGCGTACCCCTGCAAAAGAGATCGTTGTTCTGGCCACAGACATAACTCCGCTCATGAATCAGGAACGTGAAATTCGCCGTGCCAAAGAAGTGGCAGATCAGGCCAACACAGCCAAATCACAGTTTCTTGCCAATATGAGCCATGAACTTCGCACCCCTCTAAATGCTATTCTTGGCTTCTCAGAGATTATGAAGAGCGAGCTTATGGGGCCCTTAGGCTCAAATCATTACAAGTCTTACTGCCAAGACATCCACTCATCAGGAACACACCTTCTCGATTTGATTAACGACATTCTTGATCTTTCCAAGATCGAGGCGGGCGCTTTTGAACTCCAAGATGAGTCTGTCGACCTGGCCCAAACAGCCCGTGCCGCTCATAAGCTTGTTGTTGGCCAGAGCACTTCTGACTTTGTCCCTGTCAATCTGGATATTCCAGTTGACCTGCCTTACGTAAAGGCCGATTTACGCGCCGTGAAGCAGATATTACTTAATCTATTATCCAACGCCGTAAAGTTCACACCACAGGGCGGAGAGGTGGTTTTATCTGCCATGGAGAATGCGGACCACAGTCTTTCTGTACAGGTTCGTGATACTGGTATCGGTATTCCCAAACACGAACTCGAACGTATTTTGGAGCCCTTTATACGCGCAGATACACCGATGACACGTGCTTTTGAAGGTACTGGCCTTGGCCTGCCACTTGTGAAATCGTTAATGGAGCAGCACGACGGTACGTTGAGCCTGGATAGTAAGATAAACAAAGGCACGACAGCGACCATCACCTTCCCTGCGACACGGGTCCTTCAAAGACAAGGCACGGCGCCTTTTGACCAAACAATACTGAGCAGTAATTTATAAATCGACCCAAATCAGCCAAGAGAATAGATATCTTGCTCATAACAAAAGGCCCGCTACTTTTGCAGCGGGCCTTTTATCTTTAAGTTTTATCAAGAGGATCAAGAGCTATGATGGTACTCACCCATTGCGTCGAGTAACCAATCAACGAGATACTCGGCAAAAGAAGGGCGCACAAACATACGATACGTCGGTTGATCGTTGAGCATCTGTAAAAGCACAGGTGCTTTTTCTACTCTGGTCTGAACAGCCTGACCAACCGAGAACGATTGAGGGTCCATATCCAGGCGACAGCTCTTCTTCATCACGTTACGTGCTTGGGCACCGCTGAGATCCAATGCCGTACGATTTCCCGATACATCAATAATCGCAACATGCAGACCGTCTAAGGCTTCACGAAGCTTTGCAATAAGATCAGCTTGTGCATCGACAGCTCCAACCAGTTGCCACTCATTCGGGCCCAGCCAGAAGACGGTAAGATCGCCTTTTGTGACATAGGTATTTGGGTCAGTCGGAACCTTAAGTCCTGTAACTTTCTTAACGCCAGCAACAAACTTTTTGTCGTCAGCGTTGCCACGAATATTGACCTGTGCCAAGAAAGGGACCTCAGTCAAAGTAACGCCGTTTTCTCCACTGACTGAACCATTAATCATGGCCTGTGCCTTATCAGCGATAATGCTGTTACGGAAGTTATCAACCATCACGACGTTCTCCTTTTGGATCATAGAAGACAGGGCTAACAATTTTAACTTTTGTCACCTTGCCGCGATCATGGGCATAGATCCATTGTCCCATACGATTATGACCATCCTTAACCAAGGCCATCGCGATGGAATGGTCCAGGTTCGGGCTCCAATAAGAAGAAGTAACGTGACCTACCATTGGGGCTGGTGTTGGGTTCACACGCTCATAGGTTAGCTGTGCACCTTCAGTCAGGACTTCTTTTGGATTATCAGTCATCAGGCCGACCAATTGTTTACGATCCGCCCGAGCTGTATCTTCGCGAATGAAGGAACGGCGACCGACAAAGTCCCCCTTCTTCTTCGCGACGATCCAGTCCATACCAAGATCCTGTGGCGTTTGAGTACCATCAGTTTCCTGACCAACGATCACGAAACCTTTTTCAGCTCTAAGAACGTGCATCGTCTCAGTACCGTATGGCGTAATGTCATACTTCTCACCAAGTTCCATACATTTCTTCCAGAGATGAAGACCGTGCCAATTACGCACGTTAATCTCGTATGAAAGATCACCTGTGAAGGAAATCCGGAACACACGCGCATCAACACCAGCTACAACACCATCTCTCCATGCCATGAACGGGAAATTCTCATTTGAGAAATCCATGTCAGGAGCAAGTTCTTCAAGCAATTGACGTGCTTTTGGACCGCCAATAGAAAGGGTCGACCACTCTTCGGTTACTGAAGTACAATAAACTTCGAGATCAGGCCATTCAGTCTGGAGGTATTCTTCGAGCCAATCGAGAACACCCGCAGCACCACCAGTTGTCGTCGTCATATGGAAGTGGTTCTCACCAAGGCGAGAAGTTACGCCATCATCAAAGACCATACCGTCTTCTTTGAGCATGAAACCATAACGACACATTCCCACAGGAAGTTTGAGCCAAGCATTGGTATAAATCAGGTTGAGGAACTTCGCAGCATCCTTACCCTGGATATCAATTTTACCCAATGTAGAAGCATCAAGGATACCAACACCATCACGAAGAGCTGCTGTCTCACGGGTAACCGCGGCATGCATATCTTCGCCAGCTTTAGGGTAGTACCAGGCACGTTGCCATTGACCAACCGGTTCAAAAGTTGCACCGTTTTCAAGGTGCCAGCTATACATTGGTGTACGACGTACGGGATCTGCGAGGTCGCCATTAATACCACGGCCAGCCAAGGCACCAAAATTCACAGGCGTATAAGGCGGGCGGAAAGTTGTCGTTCCAACTTTCGGGATCGCTTTTTCCAACTGGGATGACAAAATAGCCAAGCCATTTACGTTGGAGAGTTTACCCTGATCGGTTGCCATACCTGTTGTTGTATAGCGTTTCATATGCTCGACAGAATGCATACCTTCACGCGCCGCCAACATAATATCGGCAGCTGTTACGTCGTGTTGGAAATCCACAAAGTGCTTGCGTTTACCCTGTCCAACAGGGTGATCGGTTGGGACAACCCAATAAGGTTTAATCGGCTTTTCTTCAACAACCAAGGCTTTCGGGGAAGCTGGAGCTTTTCCTTTGCCAAAGCCAGTATCTTTTGCCGCGGCTGCACCTGCCGCTGCACCTTCATCAAGAGCAGATTGCAAGTCGAAAGATCCTTTGCAGGCCCCGACAGTGCGTTCGTTTTGAGAAGAAACATTTGGAACGAAGCAGACTTTCTCTTCGTCATAACGGAGTTTACCGATTGACTGAGAGAATAGATGAACTGCAGGGCTCCAACCACCAGAACTCAGGATTGTATCACAATCAATCTTGCGCTTAGTACCGGTTACCTGACTTCCATCAGATGAAACGGTGGCAATTTCAACACCTTTAACCCGTTTACGGCCCAATGTGGCAACAATGCCTGAGCCCGTAATGACTTCGATGCCTTTTTTACGTGCCGTGTTTGGTAGATCGCCATCAACAACTTCGCGTAGATCAACAACCGTTGGGATGTCCATCCCTGCATCAACAAGATCAATAGCAACGGAGTAAGCACTATCATTGTTTGTGAAAACAACACCACGACGACCTGGCAATGCACCATAACGGTTGGCGTAAGTCTGACCTGCAGCCGCGAGCATGGTACCCGGACGATCGTTATCAGCAAAAACCAGCGGACGTTCATGAGAGCCCGTTGCCAAAACAACCTGCTTGGAACGGAAATGCCAGATACGCTGACGCGTTAGTTCTGGTTTAGCACCAGGACCAAAGTGATCCGTACGTCGTTCATGGACTGTAATGTAGTTGTGATCATAGTAACCAAAGGCATTTGCACGTTTTAATAATCGTACATTGTCCATTTTTTCCAGTTCAGCAACCGCCGCATTAACCCACTCTTGTGCAGGCTTGCCATCAATGATTTCTTTTGTATTTAAAAGTGTACCACCAAATTCTGGGTGCTCATCACAAAGAACAACACGTGCCCCTGTGCGACCAGCTGCAAGAGCTGCACTGAGGCCAGCCGGGCCAGAGCCGACAACCATGACTTCACAGAACTCGTTCATGTGATCATAAGTGTCAGGATCTTTTTCTCGAGGCAGAACACCAAGCCCCGCCATACGACGAATGGCAGGCTCCCAAACTGTCATCCACAAGGATGACGGTTTCATGAAAGTTTTATAATAGAAACCAGCAACAAAAATACGCCCTGCGATAGCATTAACAGCAGCGACATCAAAATTAACTGATGGCCAACAGTTGACGGACTTTGCACTTAAACCTTCATACAACTCAACTTGAGTAGCACGTAGGTTGGGCTCACTCCGAGGACCTGTTTCCAATTGAATGATTGCATTTGGTTCTTCAGAACCGCAGGTCAAAATACCGCGTGGACGGTGCGTTTTAAAACTACGACCAACCAGGTGTACACCATTGGCAATCAATGCTGAGGCGAGAGTATCCCCTTCAACACCTTTGTAATTTTTGCCATTAAAAGTAAAATTAATGGCCTTGGAACGGTCAACTCGGCTTCCCTGTGTTGTACGGAATTGCTCGGTCATCACGCGCCCTCTTTCTTTTTAGCAGAGGTCTTTTTAGCTGGGGCAGGCTTAGAAGTTGAAGCTTCTGGCAAGTCCGGCTTTTCACCTGTTTTGTAAACAGAGACGATTTCATTGGTTACGGTATTACGCGCAACATTAAACCAACGACGACATCCGTCTGAATGCACCCAACGCTCGCGGTGAACACCCTTGGTGTTGGTCCGCATAAAGACGTATTCCGCCCATTCAGCATCAGTTAGTTCATCCGGATTTTCTGGACGAGCAATGTGCGCCTCACCACCGTAGTGGTATTCGGTTTCATCGCGATCACCACAGAAAGGACATTTGATATAAAGCATCCGATTAACTCCTTAGTGGGCCACACCAGCAGCACCGTGTTCATCCACAAGTGCGCCGCTAATGAAACGATCGATGGAGAATGCTGCATTAAGATCATGCGGGTCATCTTTTGCGATTGTATGCGCATAGCACCAACCTGCTCCAGGTGTCGCTTTAAATCCACCAGTACCCCAGCCAGCATTAACATAGAGGTTTTTCACAGGCGTCTTACCAATGACTGGAGAGGCATCCGGGCATGTATCCACGATACCACCCCAAGACCGCATCATCCGCGTGCGAGAGAACAGCGGAAAAAGCTCCATAGCAGACGCCAACTGATCTTCGATCACATGCAAGGACCCGCGTTGGCTATAACCAACATAAGAATCAATACCTGCACCCATGACCAGCTCGCCTTTGTCAGACTGAGACACATAAACGTGCACGGCGTTAGACATCACAACGCAATCAAGTACAGGTTTCATTGGCTCGGACACTAACGCTTGAAGAGGATGAGATTCGATTGGCAGACGAATACCCGCCATATCAGCAACAACAGAAGTATGTCCAGCACAAGCCATAGCAACTTTCTTAGCCTTGATATCACCAAGAGAAGTCCGCACGCCTTTTACCACGCCATTTTCGATCATCATGCCCTGAACTTCACAGTTCTGGATTACATCAACGCCCATTTCATCCGCACCACGGGCATAGCCCCAGGCGACAGCATCATGACGAGCAGTACCACCGCGGCGTTGAAGCGTCGCGCCCATAACCGGATAGCGGCTGTCTTTAGAAATGTTGATGATCGGGCAGAATTCTTTAACCTGTTCCGCATTGAGCCATTCAGCATCAATACCGTTCAAATTATTTGCATTCACACGGCGCACAGACTCACGCACATCACCCAAGTTATGGGCCAGGTTCATCACACCGCGCTGAGAGAACATCACATTGTAATTCAGCTCAATAGAAAGGTTTTCCCAGAGCTTCATCGCGTTTTCATAGAAAAGACCCGATTCATCCCAAAGGTAGTTGGAGCGAACAATCGTTGTGTTCCGCCCCGTGTTACCACCGCCGAGCCAGCCTTTTTCGATGACGGCTACATTTGTGATGCCGTGCTCTTTGGCCAAATAATAGGCTGTTGCCAAGCCGTGGCCACCAGCACCAATAATCACAACATCGTATTCAGGCTTCGGATTTGGACTACGCCATTGGCGGGGCCAATTCTGATGCCAGCTCATGGCATTTCTAGCCAAGCTGAAAATCGAAAAACGGGACATAGCCGTTTATACTCCTCTGTTAGTTGTCCACATCCTACGCCTAGTTACGAAACACTACCATGTACGGCGAAGACAAGATTATTGTATCCTTGCGACATTCTGATAATCTTCATGTCCAGAAGCGACGCAAACCATCTTACAGACTATTCAGCTTAGCTCTCACGACCACACGCAATAACATCGTTTGTAGCTAAGCCTATGATCAACCAAGGGAACCCCAATAACTTGGACAACAAAACAACAGATTTATCCCTTTGTGTCGCATTTATACTGCTGCCCAACTTCACCCTAACCCCTTTTTCTTCGGTCATAGACACTCTACGGCTTTCTGCTGACGATGAAGACTTCAGTCGGCCCTTGAAGTGCAAGTGGTCGATAATCAGTAACAAACCAGGTAAAGCAGTGAAATCCAGTTGTGGTGTTGAGATAACCCCGCAACACGATACCACAGACCTTGCCCAATACGATTATCTTATTGTCGTCGGCGGCCTCCTCCACAAAGGACCTCAGGCTGACCCTGAAACCATCAAGATTTTACAAAAGGCCGCAGGTCTTGGAACTTCTATTGTTGGCCTGTGTACCGGAAGTTTTGCGATGATCCGTGCGGGCCTTATGAAGGGACGCAGGTGTTGCGTCAGCTGGTATCACTACAACGATTTCCTCGAAGAATTTCACGATGTAAAACCTGTCGCAGATCAAGTTTATGTGGTGGACGGCAATCGAATTACATGTGCGGGAGGAGCTGGCGCTCTTGATCTCGCGGCGTGGCTGGTTGAAAAACATCTTGGCAAAGCTGCAGCACAAAAAGCCCTGCGTATTCTCCAAGTTGACAAGATCCGCTCCGCCTCGGCTCCTCAGCCACAACCTCCTTTGATACACATCTCGAATAATGATCGGGTTCGAAAAGCTGTTTTAACTATGGAGCAGAATATGTCGGCCCCGCTATCTGTGGAAGAAATTTCAAATCGGGTAAATATTTCTAAACGACAGCTTGAGCGTACCTTTAGCGAACATCTTGGCCTCAGCCCACAAGCCTGTTATCGAGACCTTCGCCTCAGGCATGGTTTATGGCAACTATTGAATACAGATAAAGCCATCAGTGATATCGCAGCTGATTGTGGTTTCTCTGACGCGTCCCATTTTTCCAGACACTTCAGCAAAACATTCAAGCGCCCCCCCTCTTCCATTAGGAATGACCGTGAAGAAGGATATCGGATTCTTGCCAACCTGCTCCCGGAAAACACCTAGGGGATACTTCTCTAAAAAGAACTCAGAACCAAAAAAGCAGGCAATCTTTCGATTGCCTGCTTTTTTATAACCATCTGTCTCCAGAGATCAGGAGATACCCCTGATCCGATCTGAACGTCGTCGAAGGATTTCCACTGTCGTCAACATGATAATAGAGAAAGTAATCAAGATCGTCGCAACAGCCAGAATTGTCGGGCTGATCTGCTCTCGAATACCAGACCACATTTGCAGCGGAATAGTTCGTTGCTCAACACCCGCGATAAAGATCGCGACAATCACCTCATCAAACGATGTCATCATTGCAAAAAGTGCCCCAGAGATAACCCCTGTCATGATCAACGGCATCGTTACTTTAAAGAAAGTGTATGTCGGTGTTGCACCCAGACTTGCACCAGCTTTAATCAGCGTATGATCAAACCCACTTAGAGTTGCCGTTACCGTTATCACAACAAAGGGTGTCCCCAATGCAGTGTGCGCCAGGATCAGTCCAACATAGCTCTGTGCGATACCGAGTTTTGAATAGAAGAAGAACATCCCTGCCGCAGCAATAATCAAGGGCACAATCATCGGGGAAATCAACAACCCCATGATCACGCCTTTAAAGGGCAGTTCAGAGCGGTTAAGCCCCAAGGCAGCCAAAGTACCTAGAACAGCAGACAAAATCGTCGCAAAGAAAGCGATGATTACCGAGTTCTTGATTGATTCTATCCAACGATCGCTGGTTAGAAACTCTTCGTACCAGCGAAGGGAATAAGCCTCGGGGTCAAGAGTTAACATTCCTTCAGTAAAACTAAAATAGGGTTCTGCGTTGAATGAAAGCGGTACGATCACAAGGATAGGCGCAATCAAAAATATAAATACGGCCGCGCAGAATAAACGAAAAGTGTAATACCAAGTTCGTTCCAAAGTGCCAGCATATGCAGGTATAGCCATGTTCTCTATCCTAACTTAACAGAGTTGGTACCGACGACGCGGTTATAAATGCCATAGATACCCAATACCACTACTAACAACATGACACCAAGAGCTGCGGCTAGACCCCAGTTAAGTGATCCCTGCATGTGATAGGCAATAAGGTTTCCAATAAACTGGCCAGACTGCCCACCGACCAAAGCCGGGGTGATGTAATAACCAATAGAAAGAATAAATACGAGGATTGCACCAGCAGAAATTCCAGGAACAGTTTGTGGCAAATAAACCTGCCAGAAAGCTGTCCAAGGGGTCGCTCCGAGTGACCGTGCTGCACGCAGATAGCTTGGCGGCACCGTTTTCATTACGGAATAAAGCGGCAGGATCATAAAGGGCAACAGGATGTGGGTCATCGCGACCACTGTTCCAATTGCATTGTAGATCATCTGTATTCGGGCTTCGTCAGCAATGATTCCGAACCAAACCAGGAGATCGTTCAAAATACCTTGCGCCTGTAACATTGCAATCCAGGAACTGGTCCGTACCAGCAAAGATGTCCAGAACGGCAAGAGAACAAGGATCATCAACATGTTTGCCGTTTTAAGCGGCAGAGATGCCAAGAGATACGACACTGGGTACCCAAGCAGAACTGTCATAGCTGTAATCAGCATCGACATCCACAATGTACGCCAGAAAAGTTTTAGATATATTTGCTCTTTTTCTGGAACAAAAGACACTTCACCTTCAGGAGAAGTTTCCATGTCAAATGCGTTAATGTAATAGGAAGCTGTCAGGCCCGAACCAAGACGCTTTATAACCTTCCAGTTATCAATGTCGCCCCAACCCTTTTTGATCTTAATCAGGCTTTCTTTATAAGGGGCTTGTATTTTTTTATGTTTACGAACAGAGCCCATAACAAGGCTTCGCATTCCACTTTGTTCGTAATTCAAACGTTTGGCAGCCTTACCAATCGTTTTTGCTTCACGGCCCTGAAGGATATCTTGAGCCAGGGCTGCAAAGATAGCTTCATCGGGTAACTCTTGTTCGTCCCAATTTTCAAGTGCGCTTGTTGTCAGCGGCATGAATTCACTTACGAGCGGATCATTCACACTGCGATAAAGCATATTTCCGATTGGCGCAACGAACGTTACTACGATGAAAACAACCAGGGGAGCCACTAACATCAGGGCTCTTATTTTGTTCCGGCGTAATGAACGATGTAAGTCAGCTTTAAGCCGTTTTTGCTCTTCCAGGGCCAAATCGCCCGTAGCCTCGACTGATATCGACATAAATTTTTCCCAGACGTTCTTTGCAAGCGTTCTATTTAAAATTATTATCGCGCAAAGAGTATTACCCCTGAATTGGGCACAGTTTGTTCTTGATACTTAAAAAAATGAGGGAGCTCGAAAGCTCCCTCACCTAACAGTGGCTTATTGAGCCAACCAAGCGTTGAAACGCTCTTTTAGATCATCGCCGTTATCAGCCCAGAAACCAGCATCCTTTTTAATAGGAGTTTTGAAGTTTGCAGGGTTAGTCGGCATATGTGGGTTCATGTCTACACCAGTAGAAATGTGTGTAGAAATCAATGGTGCGGAAGATTTACGTGCTGGACCATAAGAAATGTATTTCGCCTGATCAGCTAGACGCTGTGTATCAGTTGAGAAACGCAGATAGTCCATAGCAGCTTTTTTGTTTGGAGCATTCTTTGGAATAACCCATCCATCAAGCTCAAACATCTGGCCATCCCAAATGATTGTAAACGGCTGGTTTTCAACAACCTGTGCGTTAAAGATACGACCATTGTAAGCAGATGCGATTGTTACTTCGCCATCAGCAAGAAGCTGTGGAGGCTGAGCACCAGCGTCCCACCAAACAACATTGTCTTTGATTGTGTCGAGCTTAGCAAAAGCACGATCAACACCTTCTGGCGTGTCTAGAACATCATAGATTTCGTTGTAAGCAACGCCATCAGCAGCTAGTGCCCATTCAAGATTTGCAGCAGGCGTTTTTTCAAGCGCACGTTTACCTGGGAATTTTTTCAGGTCAAACACATCAGAAATCGTTTTTGGAGCATCGCCAGAGAAAGCTGTGTTGTTGTAAGCAAACAGAGTTGCGTAAACAATTGTTGGTACGAAGCACCCGCTTAGTGAGCCATCAACAAAATCTTCGAGAGCGGATGAACCATCAGCACCTTTTTCAAGATCGTTGTTGTAATCGATCTCTTGTGCCAGACCTTCGTCACAAGCAGTCAAAGCATCGCCTTCGAGGATATCAACAACATCCCAGACGCCGTTACCAGCTTCTGCTTGAGCACGCATACCAGCAAGCGCATTACCTGACTTATCTTCGTCAAGAATTACAGTACCTGTTTTTGCTGTGAAAGGATCACTATAAGCGCCACGCTGACTGGCAGTATAAGAACCACCCCATGACACAACAGTAAGACTGTCAGCAGCTTGAGCGGCTGTTGCAGCTACCAAAGAACCCAGCACGAGAGCTGTGGAAATTTTCAAAGTTTTCTTCATTCTTAATATGCCTCCCTAAGGCTTTGTGACCTTGTGTTTAAAACACCTCATTATCTTCTGCTCTAGCAAGCAAAAGATGGTCTTATATATCAGGCATCAAGTGCCCGACAATCATCAATGCTCCAACCGATAGGAATGGTATCGCCTGCGACGAGACCTTTTTTATCGGAAGAGTTTGGAACCTTGACGATAAAATCATCGTGACCACAGACGTTCATACGAACGCGGATGTGATCACCAAGATAGATAACTTCTTCGGCTTTGCCTGAGAACATGTTCTGGCACTGGCCATCAGTTGGGTTTAAGAAAACACGCTCTGGACGAAGAGAAAGTGTTGTTGCAGTCCCAGCACCATCAGTGTTGACATCCAGCGCCTTAACGCGATCGCCGTTATCAAGAACGACTTCGCAAATACCATCAGCTAAAGCATCAACCTTACCCGTAAGGGTATTGTTCTCACCTATAAACTGAGCAACAAAAGCGTTTTCGGGCTTTTCATATAGCTCGACAGGAGGAGCCAACTGTTGAATACGACCATCTTCAAAAACAGCAATTCTGTTGGACATGGTAAGCGCTTCGGACTGATCGTGGGTCACGTAGACAACGGTTACACCTAGTCGATCGTGGATGTGCTTGATTTCATACTGCATTTGCTCACGCAGGTTTTTATCAAGTGCACCAAGTGGCTCATCCATCAACACGAGATCAGGTTCAAAAACCAGAGCACGCGCTACAGCGACACGCTGTTGCTGTCCGCCGGAAAGTTGAGCCGGACGCCTGTTGCCAAAAGGTCCAAGTTCGACCATATCAAGAGCTCGTTGAACTTTTTCTTCAACTTCAGCCTTGCCCATTTTTCGAACGAGAAGTGGGAAAGCCAAGTTTTCAGCAACTGTCATATGTGGGAACAAAGCATAGTTTTGGAAAACCATACCTATACCACGTTTATGTGGTGCCACGTTATTGATGGAGCGCCCGTTGAGAAATATATCTCCATGGGTTGCGGTTTCAAAACCAGCAAGCATCATCAACGAAGTAGTTTTACCAGACCCAGATGGGCCTAACATTGTTAGAAATTCGCCCCGGGGTATGTCAACGTTAAGGTCTTTAACAACCAAGTTCACGCCGTCATAACTCTTTTGGACCCCATCAAAGCGTACATACGCTTCGCTAGATGCGGGATTCGCCATAACGCCTATTGCCTCGCTACCTGTTCAAATTTATCACGCAGTACGCGCGTTTTTCATTAGCACACATTAAAAACACTAATCCTCAAGGAATCAAGCGCTCACAATAAATGCTGCGCTAATTCGAGAAATAGCGTCTCTTAATTCGTCTGATTCAAGGCTGGTTCTTTGGTATCTTTTTGACTGTACAAGTCCTGCCTCCCTCGCCCAATTTTATATTGAGCTTTTAATTTTTTCACTAAACAGTTTAGACGTCGATTATAAGTACTCGACTGCCTGACCGCTCCTCTTTTGAGAGCTTATACATTACTGTTTAGGTAACTGCCAAAACCACATTTACGATGACCCATGAACAACAAACTGTCATGAATGAATGTGACATTAACATGAACCAATGAGACATAATGACTTATTTTTCGTCTAATCGCGACATTTTCATCTCTTCAAACGCCGACTGACAAAATTAAATCCATTACGTTCACTCCTCTATACAAGTTAGAGCATCTTGTTGGCTACAAGACAACAAAATCACAGTGATTCGATAGAGCCAATTGATACATTTACTATAGCCAACTTTCAGATCCAAAAGTGAATTAGTAATAATAAGAACATAAATGGCGACAAAAAAATTAGGGTCAGGACTTATTTATTCACTAGCGCAGACTTACCCTCTGAACAATTTTGTAGCTTCATCTCAGAGGCTCAGTCACCGTATTAATAGCCACGCCTTTAGCGACTGCGTCTAACCTCAGATATATCGATAATAGTCCCCAATTTTGCGGAATAAATAAATCCCCCCCTAAACGCAACATGCTTTTACAAAACTTGTTATACAGGACACCTTACATCAATATGCCGACCCTTCCGGGCTTGACAGATTATGTTTTTCGGTTCCGGTTAGTGGAGGATTAAATACACTCACCAACACAAGATCTGTCGCTTTTCCGCCACGCAAAAAATGGCGATCATTTTTATCAAGCACGTATATGTCACCTTGCTTAATTGGAAAGATATTTCCTTCCATATCCTCAACCTCACCTTCTCCGGCAATACAATAACAAGCTTCGAGGTGATTTCGATATTCAAGCAGAGACTGAGATCCCGACCGGACAATCGTGTGACATACGGTAAATCCCATTCCATCAACGTCGGTCAACATTCGGTGACTGGTTCCATTCCCCCAATCCACAAAACGGTTCGTCTTTTCTACATCTTTAAGTGCGCGTACAAACATTTGCTTATCTCTGTTTATTTTATTAACATTACTTCACAATATTTTGGAATAAGAAAAACCTTATTTTAATAAAAATAGATGACTATACCCCAGCTTTTGGTGACTTAGAAAAGCATGGAGTAGAAATTTTCCAGCGACAAATGATCAATTCTTACAGAAATGGTTACTATTTCTAACAATGAAATTACCTCCCCTAAACGCCTTAAAAACTTTCGAAGCAGCGGCCAGACATCAAAACTTCTCGCGTGCCGGTGATGAGCTCTGCGTTACCCACGCAGCCGTCAGCCACCAAATAAAAAATCTTGAAGACTGGTTCGGGAAAAAATTATTTCGTCGCCAAAACCGCCGCGTACACCTCACAAGGGCAGGGCAGTTTCTTTTGTCTCATATATCCGTATTGTTCGAAGAGTTGACGGATGTCTGCCAGCGCTTAAAATCCAACAACCAGCGCAACATTTTATCCGTTGGCTGCATCCCGTCGATTGCAGCACGCTGGCTCATTCCACACATCGGTACTTTTTCAAATGAACACCAAGATATCGATCTTCAAGTGCTATATGCTCAGGCCGATAACAGACTTTCAGATGGTGATTACGATGTATTGATCACCCTTGGTAAAGACACCTCAACGCATGTCAAAAGTGAGAAAATTTTCTCCCGTGCAACACGACCGGTTTGTAGCCCAGGGTTTCTCGAAAAATATCCCGGCTTATCCTCCCCGAAGAAAATAGCAAACGCGAACCTCCTTCACGACGAAACCAAACAGGATTGGCAAAATTGGTTTACGGCGGCAGGGCTCGCAGAAAAGAGCCACCTCAGTGGTCCGGTATTTCAAGACACAAATTTGATGACCACCGCGGTAATCGCAGGCCACGGCATCGCCTTGTGCCCTGTAGAAGTTTATCGAGATGAAATTGCACGCGGAGATCTCATCATCCTTTCGAAAATCGAAACCAACACCGATGCGGGTTACTTCATAACAACCGAAAATGAAAGAACCGAGACCGCAGAGATATTTGTCGATTGGTTCAAAGCAATTACCGTTGGCAGAAAATAACCGGAAGATAAAAATCTTTCCCCATGCCATGAACCTGAATGAAGAATTAGCCCTCGGGCACCACTTTCCCAGGATTTAACAAGCCCTTGGGGTCCATCGCCTTTTTGAGCGTACGCATCAATGCGACAGCACTTTCACCGTGTTCCTGAACAAGATATTTTTTCTTACCCAAACCAACACCATGTTCTCCGGTACAAGTCCCACCAAAGTTGATCGCCATATCAACCATCGCTGTATTAACCTTACCAGCCCGTTCCATTTCTTCTTCATTATCCGTATCGACAATAAAAAGAACGTGGAAGTTGCCATCACCGACATGGCCAACCATCGGTGCTATCAATCCAGCATCATCGATTAAGTGCCTCGTTTCCAAGATACATTCCGCAAGTTTGGAAACGGGAACACATACATCAGTTGGCCACCCCTGGCAGCCCTTTCGCAAGTTGATACCTGCATAATAAGCGTCGTGCCTTGCCTGCCATAGCTTGTTACGATCTTCTTGCTGGGTCGCCCATTGGAAGCCCCCTCCGCCGTAATCGGCAACGATTTCACCCACACGTTCGGCTTGCTCTTTAACGCTCGCTTCTGTGCCATGGAACTCAAAGAAAAGCGTTGGAGCCACAGCATAATCGAGTTTGGAATACTTGTTAACCGCATCCATCTGCACGTCATCCAACAACTCAATCCGCGCCACCGGAATTCCCGATTGAACGATTAACATGACTGAGTTTACAGCTGCTTCCAGATCCTCAAAAGAGCACACCGCAGAAGATATCGCCTCTGGGATACCAAAGAGCTTCAATTGCAGTTCAGTTATAATGCCCAGCGTCCCCTCTGAGCCCACAAACATTCTGGTCAGATCGTAACCCGCAGAGGATTTACGCGAACGCCCGCCAGTTTTGACAATTTCGCCATCGGCCATAACCACCGTCAAACCAAGGACATTATCCCGCATTGTGCCATAGCGAACGGCGTTCGTTCCCGATGCTCGGGTCGCAGCCATGCCCCCGAGCGACGCATCGGCCCCGGGATCAATAGGAAAGAACAAACCCGTGTCTCGCAAGTATTGATTAATCTGTTTTCGCGTTACCCCTGCCTGAACCCTGCAATCAAGATCTTCATCATTAACCTCAATCACTTCAGCCATTTCGGATAGATCTATACAGAGCCCCCCTGCTACAGCGGCAACATGCCCCTCAAGAGAAGTCCCGGTTCCAAACGGAACGACCGGACAATTGTGCTCATTACACAAACGCATTATAGCTGCGACTTCCTCTGTGGAATGTACAAAAGCCACTGCCTCTGGCGCCATTACTGGATGATGGGATTCACCTTGTCCATGCCGATCACAAATTGCTGGCGAGAAATTGAGACGCTTGTCCAATAGCTTTAGGAGAGAGGCCTTCAGCGTATTATTGAGCCGCGTCTTATTTCTCATTTTCTCACCGTAATATTTAAAGAGGAATGCCCAAATGTCCAAAATTAAACATAAGAGCCAAAAGATTAGGATTAATATTAACCTAGCATGCAGAGAAAAATCCTGCCAATAAAGAACCTGTTAATATATGACCGAGATACGATATCAAACAACACATTAACCAGCAACACTATGGAAAAACCATTGCTAGAGACTGACCTGTACCCCCCGATCAAGGCATATCTTGAACAACAAGGATATGAGGTAAAGTCTGAAATTAAAGACTGTGACGTCATTGCCGTTAGAGGAGACGAACAACCCGTCATTGTTGAGCTTAAAACAGGCTTCAATTTGACGCTCCTTTTTCAAGGGATTGATCGCCAAAGCATGTCCGAAGATGTGTATCTGGCCTTTGCAATTTCAACAAAATTAAAGCGGACAAACCCTTGGTTCCGATACAAAAGTGATATTATAAAGCTATGCCGACGCTTGGGATTGGGTTTGATTACAGTCCGGTTTGCCGAAAAAAATCCCGTCGACATTCAAATCCATCAAGATCCAGGACCTTATATTCCTCGTAAAAACACGCGTAGACAGGGCCTGCTCCTTAAAGAGTTCGAACGCCGGGTCGGTGATCCCAATCAAGGGGGCAGCAATAAACGCCCTATAATCACAGCCTACCGTCAAGATGCTCTTCGCTGTGCTGCTTATATAAACGAGCACAGCAAAGCGAAGGTATCTGATATTCGCAAAAACACTGGGGTCGACAAGTCATCCGCGATATTACAACGAGATTACTACGGTTGGTATCAACGGGTTGATAGAGGCATATACGAGCTTACTCCAAAAGGAAAAGAAGCATTGGAAACCTTTGCTGATGTCGTTACATCTCTCAAAGCCTCCCCCCAAGAAGGTGAGTGCACGACAAATTGATCGGCACATTATTTAAAAGTTAAACAAGGCCTCTCATAATTAAAAAGAGGCGGCAAATTTATTGAAATTACAGATCTTGCCCCCTGATAGTGACCTTGATTTTTTTGGCCTCATCGGCATTAGGTCATAGACCTGCCTCATTTGGCATATAGTTAAGTGGAACTATGCGATATATCCTCAAACCTATCAGACTGCTTACAGTAATAATCCTACTGCTCCTTTTGGGACCAGGGATAATTATCCTTACTGGTAAAGTCGACCTTACCACCCCTTGGAGTGAAGCAAATCACGACCGAATTGGTATCGCTCCAGATCCCGCGACCACACCAGAAGCCTTAATTCAAGTTTATGGTGCCAGAACTTTTAACTGGCGTGGTGCCTTTGCCGTACACACCTGGATCGCCGTAAAACCAGATAATGCAAATTCGTACACCCGGCTAGAGGTGATAGGATGGCGGCAGCACCGAGGTTTGCCCGTGATATCGGCAACAGCAGGATGGCCAGATCGAAACTGGTTTGGCTCCAAACCTGAAATATATTCTGAAATTAGAGGGGCAGAAGCCCAAAAGCTTATCCCGCAAATCATAGACGCTGCGAAATCATATCCTTATCCAGATAAATATGAAGCTTGGCCGGGGCCAAACTCCAACACTTTTACCGCCCATGTTCTGAGACAAGTACCAGATATGAAAGTCGACCTCCCGCCAACTGCAATCGGGAAAGACTACCTTGATGAAAGCAATAACTTCATTGCCTCAGCACCAAGTAACACAGGCGTGCAGGTCTCTCTTTATGGTGTCTTCGGTGCCATTTTATCTAAAGCAGAGGGGATTGAAATCAACCTCTTGGGCCTGAGCTTTGGTCTCGATCCTGATAATCTGGCCTTAAGATTACCAGGTGTCGGTAAAGTGGGCTTTATCAGTGATACACTGGCAGCGACCCGAGTAACATCAGGGTCAACATCGGAAGCGGCCTCAGATTGATCTCGACAATAAGGAACAAATAGGGATCATCTGTGGTTACAGGATTGACTCTGCGCTACCAGCAGGCTAGTGCAAAGAACAACATTGTATCGATCACACAGCACTGATGTTCAAACAACAGACCTTTTTGAAAACCAAAGGCAAAGCTTAGACATTATGAGTATTTGGGGAAAAATTTTTGGTGGAGCCGCTGGCTTTGCCCTCGGAGGTCCTATTGGTGCCTTTTTAGGCGCTATGGCGGGGCATGCCGTCGACAAAATGAGGGCTGAACCCGAAGAAGGCCCAGATAGCACCAAACAAATTACCTTTACCATCGGTGTCATCGTACTCGGCGCAAAAATGGCTAAGGCCGACGGGGTCGTGACTAAAGACGAAGTCGCTGCCTTCAAACAGGTCTTCCGTATACCTCCGGAAGAAATGAAAAATGTTGGTCGCCTTTTTGACCGCGCACGACTAGACGCGGAAGGTTTTGAGCCCTACGCTCACCAAATTGGCCGGACTTTCAAAGACAACCCCGCCGTCCTTGAGGAGCTCCTCAACGGATTGTTCCACATTGCCAAAGCCGACGGCACTGTCTCTTCTGAGGAAGTCGTTTATCTACAACGTGTTGCAGAAATATTCGGGTTCAGTGAACTACAGTGGGATCGCTTGCACGCATCAAACATTGGACCTGACAAAAGTGATCCATACCGGATCCTCGGCGTTCAACGCAGCGACACCGATAAAGACATCAAAGCAGCACATCGTAAACTTGTCATTGAAAACCACCCCGACAAATTGGTCGCGGAAGGGCTACCACAAGAATTTGTGGACCTTGCCAATGAAAAGCTCGCAGCAATTAATGCTGCCTACGATCAAATCAAACAACTAAGAAGTTAAGAACAAAATTAAAATGGCTCCTCCTTCACACCTTGTCGCGCTCAACGGCGCGGGTCTTCGCTTTGGCACAAAAACCCTCTTTCAAGATCTCTCGTTTGGTCTGGCAAGAGGGGAAAAAGCATGTCTGGTTGGCCGTAACGGCACAGGAAAATCCACCCTCCTGAAAATTATGTCCGGACAACAGGAGCTCGATGAGGGACAGCGTTTTCTACAGCCCGGCATTAAAGTTGCCTACCTACCTCAAGATCCCGTTTTCGACCAGGATGAAACTGTATTTGAACATGTAAAAGCCGGCTTGCGTCCAGAAGTTAGTGATGCCGACTACCTTGTTGATGCCATGCTGCTTCACGTGAACCTTCCAGGAGATCGCCTTCTAACAGGATTATCTGGCGGCGAAGGACGTCGTGCTGCCTTGGCCCGCGCACTCATCAGCGACCCGGAAGTCCTGTTGATGGATGAGCCAACAAACCATCTGGATCTTCCAACAATCCAATGGCTCGAAGAAGAACTCCGAAAATTTCGTGGCGCTTTGATGGTCATCAGTCACGACAGGGCCTTCCTCAACAATCTCACACGGCAAACATTCTGGCTCGATCGCGGTAAAATCAACCGCCTCGGCAAAGGCTTTGAACATTACGAAGCCTGGGCTGAAGAAATGCGTCAGAACGAAGAACAGGAACTCCATCGCCTTAAAAGAAAAATTGTTCGTGAAGAACATTGGCTACAACGCGGTGTAACCGGCCGACGCAAACGCAACATGGGTCGTTTGCGCAACTTACAGGATCTTCGTCAAAAACGTCAGGAGTGGATGAAAGCTCCAGGGACTGCCAAACTCCAAATCGATACTTTGGATACGGGGGGTGATAAGGTTATTACTGCTGAGAATATCAGCAAGTCGTATCCACTCAAAGATGGTGGTACTCGTGAGATCATTAAAGACTTCAGCACCAAAGTGAAACGTGGCGACCGCATTGGCCTTGTTGGCCCCAATGGTGCGGGTAAATCCACTGTCGTTAAAATGCTGCTGGGCAGGATTGAACCTGATAGCGGTAGCGTTAAACTCGGCACCAATTTGACCACGCTTTATTTCGATCAAAAACGCGAAGATCTCGACCCCAACAGTACTCTATGGGAAACCATGTCACCCGGCGGTGGTGATTCGATTATGGTTCGGGGGCAGCAAAAACACGTCGTCAGTTATCTAAAAGATTTTCTGTTCGACGAAGGTCAGGTTCGCCAGCCAATCTATACCCTATCCGGGGGTGAAAAAAATCGACTTTTGTTGGCCCGCATGTTTGCCCAGGCAAGCAACCTTCTGGTCCTCGATGAGCCAACTAACGATCTCGACATGGACACGCTGGATCTACTGGTCGAAGTTTTGGACGAATACGATGGCACCTTGTTACTTGTGAGCCACGACCGTGACTTCCTCGATCGTCTGGCGACAGCTATCTATGCTGTTGAGGGCGATGGTACCGTAGTCGAATATGCTGGGGGTTATAGTGATTATCGCAATCAAAAAGCCTTGGGCATTGATTCCGACGGACAACCTGTCCTAGACTCAAGTACCAGCAAGCCTACCAAAAAAGATAATGCGCTTCGCTCAAAACCCTCAAAATCAGGTGGAAAACTGAGCTATAAAGAACAACGCGAGTTAGATTCCCTCCCTAAACTTATGGAAAGTTTGACCAGCGAGGCTCAAAAGCTCGAAGCTGAAATGGCTGACCCACAACTTTACAGTAAGAACCCTGAAAGGTTCCAAACTGCGACGAAGCTGCTTGAAAAGGCTAATAATGATCTTGCCGCAGCAGAAGAACGCTGGCTTGAGCTCGAAGAAAAACAAGAGAGCTTAAAGTAGGGAAACGACGAGCACTAATAGGGAACTGCATCGGTAACGGTAATATGGAACAGGTTGATTGTATCGTCATTGGCGCAGGCGTTGTCGGCATGGCGTGTGCCAGAGTTCTTGCTCAGTCAGGGCGCGAAGTCATTGTTATCGAAAAAGAATCTATGCCGGGAACAGAGATCTCCGCTCGGAATAGTGGCGTCATCCATGCTGGTATCTATTACCCCACAGCAAGCTTAAAAGCCGAACTGTGCCTTAGGGGAAAAGAACTCCTCTATCCCTATTGTGAAGACCACGCCGTCCCTCACAGAAAATGCGGAAAGCTTATCGTTGCAACATCAACAGATGAAGAACCTGCGTTAGAGCGTATAAAGTTGCTTGCTCACGCCAATGGTGTTGACGATCTCACCTATCTCTCCACAGAAGAAATCAACGAACGCGAGCCCGACCTCAACATAACAAAGGCTCTTTTCTCACCATCCACAGGCATTATCGACGTCCATGGCCTAATTCTGGCTTTTCAGGGTGATCTTGAAAATTACGGTGGCATGATTGCGCTCAATACGCCTGTGCTAGGTGGTGAAATTACAGATAACGGAATTGTACTTAAGACTGGGGGAGAAAGCCCCATGACGCTTTGCGCCAAGACGGTCATCAACGCAGCAGGTCTTGGTGCAACCGGATTTACTCAAAAAATTAACGGTTTCCCCAAAGATCTTATCCCGCAACTCCATTACGCTAAGGGTAACTATTTCAGCTTAAGTGGTAAATCATCCTTCAAACATCTGATCTACCCCCTGCCTGAAGCAGCAGGCCTCGGGGTCCACGTTACTTTAGATTTAGAGGGGCAGGTACGTTTTGGCCCGGACGTAGAGTGGACCAAAGAACTCGAATATGAAGTCGACCCCGCCAGATCTGCCCCTTTTTACGAAGCTATACGACGCTACTGGCCTGCATTGGAACAAGGAGCGTTAACCCCAGATTACTCAGGTATCCGCCCCAAACTACAGGCTCCCGGTGAAGGGGCTGCTGATTTTGTCATTCAAGGGTACGACACACATGGAGTTACCGGATTGGTAAATCTCTTCGGCATTGAATCTCCTGGTTTGACGTCTTGTATGGCGATCGCTGAAAAGGTCCTCGCAATTCGACCTTAGTACAAAAGCAGACGAATTGGGGATGAAGAAATTTGGCCGCGCGAGATTATCACGCTCTAAAACCTCATTTTGAGGAGCGATAAACAAGTCATTCATTCCAGCAAAAACACTGGAGAAAAATATTCTTAATTTTGCATGTATTTTCTCATAGCTATACATCTTTCACACACACTTTAGAAAACATCCTCATTAATTAACAATAGTTAGCCCCTCTCCCTCTTGTTCTTCAAACTGGAATTTGTCATAGTTAAATGAGTTTTTCTCATGGAAAGAACAATGCTTCGACAACTTCCCCCTCTCAATGCCCTGAAAGCTTTTGAAGCCGCAGCCCGGCATCTCAGCTTCACTGAAGCTGCGGATGAACTGCACGTCACCCAAGGAGCGATAAGCCGACAGATAAAAACTCTGGAAGACCACTATCAAATTCAATTATTCCAACGACGACATCGCGGCTTGGAATTAACAGAATCTGGACAAAAATTATTACCTGTACTCAGTGAAGTGTTTGATCGTATCCAAAGTGTCTCAGAAGAACTTACGGGCCACAGTCAGGATTTAACGATCAAGGTCCTGCCTTCATTCGCGGTTAGATGGCTTATTCCCCGGCTGGCAAAGTTCCAAGAGATGGAACCGGATATAAATGTGAGGCTAACTACCGCTTGGCACACCGTTGATTTTGACAAAGAGAATTACGATGCAGGGATCTTGCACAGCCATCACTTGCCTCCTGGTTTACACAATACAATCATTACCAACGAATGGATGACACCCGTTTGTTCACCTGAGCTTTTGAACAAGTTACCAAAACCGCACAAGCCTAATGACCTCAATCGCTTAACACTTCTTTTTTGTGGAAGCGGCTGCCAGGAATGGGGCCAGTGGTGTACCGAGGCTGGCGCAACAGAAGTTAACTCAAGCGTTGGTCAATCCTTTGATACGACAGACAGTGCACTTCAAGCAGCAGTGAGTGGTTTCGGTATCGCCATGGGAGATATTTCAATGATTGAAGGCGATCTTAAGTCTGGCCGACTGCACATGCCCTTTCCAGAATTCGCCTCCCTAGTTGGTCACTACCATCTTGTATGCCCTAAGAATAAGGCCAACAAACCCGCCCTGAAGAAATTCAGAAGTTGGTTACTCGCTGAGTCCGCTGAAGTCACAGCAAACACCTTGATGTTGAAGGAACTGGAAGAACGATATGCAAATCAACCGTGAATTCCAGTCCCCCAATTTCGGTATCCGGCCAGAGGATATACAAATTGATACACTACTGCTTCATTACACCGGGATGAAAACTGGACAAGAGGCACTCGATCGCCTCTGCGATACCCAAGCTCAAGTCAGTGCGCATTATCTGGTAGAAGAAGATGGCCATGTCTTTCAAATGGTCGATGAAGAAAACCGCGCCTGGCATGCTGGCTTGGCGTCTTGGAAAGGTGAAAACGATATTAACAGTCGCTCCATTGGCATTGAAATCGTTAATCCAGGCCACGAATGGGGGTATCGGGATTTCCCAAAACTCCAGATCCGAGCGTTAATGGAGCTTTGCAAAGAGATCTTAAAACGGCACCCAATTCCAGCCCAAAGAGTTCTTGCCCATTCCGATGTCGCCCCGGAACGTAAAGAAGACCCTGGTGAACTGTTTGACTGGCAGCTCCTCCATAACGCAGGCATTGGTCTCTACCCAGATGAAACTCCAAACCAAGGAGATGTTCATAAGGGTACCTTTTTACAAAAACTATCTGATTACGGATACTCCCTAGACCTTACGTCGCCGCAACATCCCACATCGGTCGCTGCAATCATTGCCTTTCAACGTCACTTTCGTCCGCACAAACTGGATGGGTTAATTGACCAACAATGTTGCGAGATATTGAGCAATTTACATTCCCAACTTGACGCCCAGAACAATCCGACCTAACTGTACCCCGTCAGACGGTCCGACAGGCTGCTCTTTTTGGCAGGTTCGCCTGAACCGAAAAGGGAGGAAAGTCCGGGCTCCACGGGAATACGGTGCCGGGTAACGCCCGGCGGGGGCGACCCTAGGGAAAGTGCCACAGAAAGCAAACCACCTGTAGGTTGTAACTCTGTAAGGGTTTCAACAAGCGGGAAAGGGTGAAAGGGTGTGGTAAGAGCGCACCGCGCGGCCAGAGATGGAAGCGGCATGGTAAACCCCACCGGGAGCAAAACTAAATAGGGTCGGCAGATTCACAAAACTCCGGTTTTGAGGGATCAGGTGCTTTTCCGCATCGTCGACCGGGTCAGTTGCGAGAGGTGTCCAGCGATGGGCATCCCAGATGAATAGCCTTCCGTTGTCAAAAGGCTTCGGCTTTGCGGCAAGCGACAAAACCCGGCTTATGACCGTCTGACATTTTTCTTAGACAATCATTTCTTTTCCAAAGATCGAGTCTATGCGCCTGCGATAGAAATAATTATCAATACTATTCAACTCTTTGGCTCAAAAATGCTCAAAAAATTCCATCCCTTCAGGTTGTTTAAGGACCTGAATAACAAGATGATTCATCATTGAATATGCCTTGAAAAATAAGCAATTAACTATGTTTTAACCATACAATCACAACGTGCCAAACCATTGACACCCATCAGATCCCATGCTATCCCATAAAATCCCATTTGTGACCTAAAATTACCCATTTTGGACCAAATCGGGAACAAGCCGGATCAAGATCGCAGGGGTGTGATCTTAGCAGACCAATGGTGGTCAATTCATTTTGGGGCGGATTCAAGTGACCTTTTTTATAGGTACATTCGAAAACAAGGTAGACAAGAAGGGCCGCGTTTCGGTTCCGGCTACCTTTCGCCAAATGTTATCTGACCAACCTTTCCAAGGCATTGTTATTTTCCGTTCTTATCGCGCTGACGCCCTTGAGGCCGCAGGTATGGATTTCATGCGCCGCCTCCACGACAGTATGAGCTCTAGCCTCGATCTCTTTTCTGATGAACACGATGATCTGGCAACCGCAATTCTCGCAGATTCTCATCAGTTGTCCTTTGATGGTGATGGTCGCATTCTCTTACCACCCGCGTTGATCGCACACGCCCAAATCACCGATCGCGCTGCTTTTGTTGGCAAAGGAGATATCTTCCAAGTCTGGAACCCCGTATCCTTGGAAGAAAAGAAAAAAGAAGCTCGAGACCGTGCAAAAGCAAAGAAACTCACCATTTCTTTGGCAGATGTGTCCTCTCCTCGCAGCAACCGTGAGGGAGAGAATAGATGATGAGTACCTATCGCCTTCTCCAGCTAGCACAGCCATGCTTAGCACCGACCGATAAAACCTCGTCAGATAATGAACCCCCGAGGAATTTAGATGCACAGCAAGACGGTCATTATTCCGTCATGTTACCAGAAATCATCGCTGCCCTAGCCCCGAACGACGGTGAAGTATTTGTTGACGGCACTTTTGGCGCAGGCGGTTACAGCCGAGCCATTGCCCAACAGGCCGATTGTATAGTTTTTGGTATCGACCGCGATCCGACAGCACATGAAAGCGCCAAGGAACTTCCAGAGGTAAAGCAAGGTAAAATCACCACCCTTTCAGGATGTTTCGGAGATATGGAACGCTTGCTGGCAGAGGCTGGCATTACCAAGGTCGATGGTATCACCCTTGATCTCGGTGTTTCTTCCATGCAACTCGATCAGGCAGAGCGTGGCTTTTCATTTCAAAATGATGGCCCCCTGGACATGCGCATGGATGGGCCAAATTCCGATTTGCGCCAACCAGCATCACATGTGGTCAACACTTACGGTGAAAAGGAAATTGCCGATATTATTTACAAATATGGTGAAGAAAAGAAGTCTCGGCTGATTGCCCGTGCAATCGTAACGGACCGCGTTGAGAAACCATTCGAGACCACGCTGCAACTCTCAGAACTTATTCGTCGAATTATTCGAACCAAACCCCGCAAAGATGGCAAAACCATTCACCCTGCGACACGATCATTCCAAGCCCTGCGCATTTATGTAAATGACGAGTTGGGTGAATTGGAACGCGGATTAGTCGCTGCTGAAAAACTGTTAAATTCAGGCGGACGATTAGCTATCGTTTCGTTCCATTCGCTTGAAGACCGGATCGTTAAAAACTTTTTACGCGAACGCAGTGGGGGGATGCCGCAGGGCTCCCGTCATTCACCGACGGTTGAGCCCGCGGCTCTGCGTAAACAGCCCTTCTCGCTCCCGACAAAAAAAGCAATTGTTCCCTCTGAGAATGAGTGCCGTGAAAACCCGCGATCCCGTTCAGCCAAGCTTCGTGTTGCGATCAGAACTGACACTCCCTATGAGACGGGAGGACAATAATGAAGAATTTCGTCCTTACCCTATGGATTGTTGTGGGTGCTGCTTGCGCCATAGTTCTTTTCCAAGTCAAGCACGAGGTCACTGATCTTGAAGACCAGTTGGCATCTGTTGAATATAAAATCAAATCAGACAAACAGTCCATACGCATCCTTCTAGCCGAATGGAGCTATCTCAATCGTCCAGAACGTCTCGCTCGGCTTTCAAGTCAGTATCTTGATCTGAAACCGCTGGATCCATCTCAAATCATTACTGTACAGAACATCCCCAAACGTGATGAGCTATTCGAGGATGGAACCAATATTAAATTACCTGGTTCCGCGACAAACGCGAGTGTGGGGGTAACCCAATGAGCGATTGGCGCGAAGATAAAAAACAAGGTCGCCTAACCAATTTAAGGAGCCCAAAAGCGCCTAAATCGGTGATCACTCTTGATGGTCGCGTCCGAAATGCCCTTGAGATCGGGCGTACACGTCTGATCGTAGCCGGCACTCTGATGGCCATCGCGTTTGTCGTGATTTCCATTAGATTGGTTGACCTCACCCTTCTGCAAGGTCCAAAAACCAACAACAAGACAGCTCAAATCATTGATGAGGCACCTCCAGTTCAAACCGTAAGAGCTGATATTGTTGATCGCAACGGTATTGTTCTCGCGACAACATTACCAACAGCATCTCTCTATGCAGAACCTCGCAAAGTACCTCATCCAGAATCAACTGCGCGACTTCTTGCCGATATCCTCCCTGAGATTTCACAAGACAGACTTCTTAAAAAATTGACTTCGGATCGCGGATTTATCTGGATCAAACGGAACCTAACACCCCGTCAGCAATATGCTGTTAACAGCTTAGGCATTCCTGGTTTAAATTTTGAAACAGAACAGAGACGATTTTATCCTCACGGCAACCTCGGTGCCCACCTTATTGGGTTCACCAATGTCGATAATAAAGGGCTCGCTGGCATTGAGCAGTCCTTTGATAAAGCATTAAGGGAAAAACCTGATCCAGTTGAACTGAGTATTGATCTTCGCATTCAACATATATTGAACGAAGAAATGTCCCGCTCAATGAAAGAGTTCAGCGCTATTGGTGCTGCAGGCATTGTTATGGATGTGAATTCTGGGGAAATCATTTCTTCCGTTTCACTGCCAAACTTTGACCCCGGAAATCCAGGTGAAGCTTCTGACGACTCTCGCTTTAACCGTGCGACCCTTGGTATCTACGAAATGGGGTCAACCTTCAAGCTCCTCACATCCGCAATGGCTTTGGATGAAGGGGTTGCCTCTGTTTATGATGGATATGATGTAAGTAAGCCCATTCGGGTTTCTAGGTATACCATCAATGATTACAAGCCCTTAAAACGCTGGTTGTCGGTTCCTGAAATCTTGATTTACTCAAGTAATATCGGCACCGTGCAGATGGCAATGGAAGTTGGAACCGAAGGTCAAAGAAAGTATCTGTCCAACTTTGGTTTACTGCGCCCAGCGTCGGTAGAAGTGAGTGAAGTTGGAACCCCACTTGTACCCTCTCCGTGGCGAGAGATTAACACTATGACCATTTCCTATGGTCATGGCATTGCAGTTAGCCCTCTCCAACTTAGCTCGGCTATCTCAAGCGTTGTTAATGGAGGTAAATTAAAACCTGCCACATTCATAAAACGCCCTGCCTCAGACATGCCTGAAGGACGCCGTATTCTCAGCGAAAAAACTTCCGCTTATATGCGGGACCTAATGAGACTTGTTGTTTTGCACGGATCAGGTAGAAACGCGAATGCTAAGGGTTATCTCGTCGGAGGAAAGACAGGTACTGCTGACAAATTAAAAGGTGGACGGTATGTGAAAAATTCACGTGTCTCATCCTTTGTTGCGGCCTTTCCGATGAACAATCCCCGTTATGTGGTTTACGTGATGGTGGATGAGCCTAAAGGCACTAAAAGAACATATGGATTTGCTACGGGTGGCTGGGTTGCAGCCCCTGTTGTCAAACGCGTTGTCGAGCGTATGGCCCCCTTACTTGGGATTGAGCCCGTACATGTTGAAGACGCGGATATAGGTGGAAATACACTTTTGAAAAAAGCAAAGGCCCGCATGGAAGGACGTAAGATTGCGGCTAGATGATTTACTGTCACAGTTACCAGAAGACTGTCGCCCCATTGGAAGTGATGACAACAGGGAAATAGTAGGCCTGTCCCTAGATAGCCGCAAAGTAAAAGCAGGCTACCTTTTTGCAGCCCTCCCCCCATCAAACGACAGTGGTCTGGATGGTTATGATTTTATCCCACAAGCCTTAAAATCCGGCGCTACCGTCCTTTTAGTTCCTGCAGACAAAGACGTAACAGCCTTTACGCAACAAGCAACCATCATCAGAAGCCATAATCCGCGACGGGCGATAGCTCTTATTGCCGCAGCCTTTAGCTCTCAACAACCAGAGAACCTGGTTGCCATCACGGGTACCAACGGCAAAACCTCCGTCGCAACCTTCACTCGGCAGATTTGGGAAATATTAGGCTTTAAAGCAGCCAGCTTGGGAACTCTTGGCCTATATCCACCCCAGCCAAATGCGCCAGCAGCCCTGACAACGCCGGATAGTATCGACCTATTCGCTTGCTTGAAAAACCTAAGTGAACTGAGTTTTAGCCACCTTGCACTTGAAGCATCAAGTCACGGGCTAGATCAATACCGCTTAGATGGCCTTAACCTAAAAGCTGCAGCCTTTACAAATTTGTCTCAAGATCACCTCGACTACCACAAAGATATGGACAGTTATCTTCAGGCAAAGCTTCGTTTATTCGATAACCTTATGCCTGAAGGCGGCACTGCGGTTATCAATGCAGACATGCCTGAGTTCCAACAGATCAAAGAAATCTGTGATCATAGAAAACTGAAAATTATCAGTTACGGTCACACACCCTCTGACCTACAAGTTCTAGAGCAACGCCCCACAACTGATGGCCAAGAGCTGAAACTCTCGCTCTATGGTAAAATCGTGAATTTAAAACTCCTCCTCACAGGTAGTTTCCAGGCATCGAATATTATGGCATCTGTCGGACTTGCTCTCGCGTGCGGCGCAGAACTCAACGCGGTAATTGAGACACTCCCTGATCTAACAGGCGTTCCTGGGAGAGCTGAAAAAATTGGCCAATCGGCAAAAGGCGGAACGGTATATGTTGATTTTGCCCATACCCCCGATGCCGTTGAAGCAATCATCAATGCCCTGAGACCGCACACCAAGAAACAACTTTCTATTGTTGTAGGTTGCGGCGGGGATCGCGATCCAGGAAAACGCCCTCTCATGGGGGGTATTGCTGATCAACTGGCGGATCGTGCTTATATCACAGACGATAACCCGCGCTCGGAAGATCCCGCTAGCATCCGCGCTCAGACAATGGCGTCTGCCCCCAATGCAATCGAAGTTGACGACCGCCGCAAAGCCATATTTAAGGCAGTTTCGGACCTCAATGACGGAGATCTCCTTATTATTGCCGGAAAGGGTCATGAAAGCGGCCAAATTATCGGTGACAAAGTACTTCCATTTGATGATCGTGACGTAGCCCGTGAGGCAATTGCCGCGACCCTGATTGAGATAAATAATGGGGCAGAATTAACGAATGGAACAGGAGTAACGAATGGCGCGTGAGGTTCTTTGGACAGCTCAAGAAGCAGCCGATGCCACAGGGGGGGAAAATACCTGTGATTGGCAAGCAATGGGCCTATCCCTCAATACAAGGAACCTCGAAGAAGGAGACTTGTTCTTCGCTTTACAAGGACCTAACTTTGACGGCCACGATTATGTAGCCGATGCTTTTGAAAAGGGTGCTTCAGTTGCCGTTGTACAACGTCGCCCAGAAAGACTGGGGGATGACGCGAGCCTCCTTATTGTCGACGACACCCTTGGCGCTTTAAATAGGCTTGGGGCTTGTGCACGTGCGAATAGTACTGCGAAGTTCATTGGCGTAACTGGCTCTGTAGGCAAAACCAGCATCAAAGAAATTCTACGCCATTGTTTAAGTCGCCAAGATGTAACAGCCGCAAGTGCCGCTAGTTTCAATAACCATTGGGGCGTTCCCCTCAGCTTGGCGCGCATGCCACGCGATGCCGTGTACGCAGTTAATGAAATGGGCATGAACAGCCCTGGCGAAATCAGAGAATTAGCTAAGCTGGTTCGCCCGGATGTTGCTATCATTAGCACCATTGAAGCCGTTCATTTTGAGTTTTTTAAATCCATAGAAGAAATCGCCAAAGCAAAGTGCGAAATTTTTGAAGCTATGAACAGCGAGGGTGTCGCCGTTCTGAACAAAGACCACCCGCTGTTCGATTTGATGGCTGAAAGCGCAAGAGAGAACGGCGTACAAAACATCGTAGGATTTGGAGAACACCCGCAGGCTGATGCAAGACTTATCGGCTATGAACTCTTTGCAGAATATAGTCGGGTACAAGCAAATATCTGTGGCGAAGTTATAGAATACAATATTTCAAATCCTGGATTTCATTGGATATTGAACAGTTTGGCCGCTCTTGCCGCAATCAAAGCCGTCGGTGCGGATGTTAAAAAAGCTGCCACTGATTTGAACACACTACATGGCTTGGCGGGTCGCGGAGAAAAAACTCTTCTTGCCTTAGAGAAGGGTGAAAGTTTCGAGCTGATCGACGACAGCTATAATGCAAGCCCTGTTTCTGTACGCGCATCCATTAATGTCTTGGCAAATGCTACACCCAATAATTTTGGACGTCGAATTGCTGTGCTCGGCGACATGTTAGAACTCGGTCGTAAATCAAAAAAAATGCATTCCGATCTCGCAGGTTCTATAAATGACTCCGGCATCGATCTCGTATTTACTTGCGGTCCACACATGGAAGCCCTACACGAAGCCCTGCCACCTGAAATGCGTGGTGTTCACAAAGAAAATTCACAAGAATTAGCCGCCATCATTACTGATATCGTGCAGGCTGATGATGTGATCTCAGTTAAAGGCTCATTGGGAAGTCGGATGTCCGTGATTATAGATAGTTTGAAAGCTCTTTCTGCAAAAAATAGCGGAGGGCAAGTATAATGCTGTTCGAAATTTTCTTTCCCCTTGCAGATGACTATTCAATCTTCAACGTCTTCAAGTATATCACTTTCAGGAGTGGTGGCGCAGTATTAACCGCCCTATTGATTTCATTTATTTTCGGCCCTCGCATCATTCGCATGCTCAAAAATAAGCAAGGCGAAGGCCAGCCCATCCGGGATGATGGACCTGAAAGCCACCTTTTGACAAAAAAGGGAACCCCAACAATGGGGGGCGCTTTGATATTGCTTGCCTTGTCAGTTTCAACCCTTCTTTGGGCTGACCTGCACAATCCATTTATATGGATCACCTTGTTTGTAACTATCGGTTTTGGCCTTATTGGCTTTGGCGATGATTATTTAAAACTCACAAAAAGAAATACAAAAGGCCTTCCTGGAAAAGCAAAACTGTTTACACAAGTTTTGATATCAGTACTGGCAACCTGGGGCATTATGGCCGCAAGTCCAAACGAGATGAGCACTCATTTAGCCATACCCTTTTTCAAAGATCTGATGATCAACCTAGGGCTTTTTTACATTCCCTTCTCTGTATTTGTAATGGTTGGGGCCTCCAATTCTGTAAATTTAACAGATGGCCTGGACGGTCTTGCGACCGTTCCAGTGATGATTGCAGGTGCTTGTTTTGGACTGATTACCTACCTTGTGGGCAACACAATTTTTGCTGAGTACCTTCAGATATCATATGTCGCAGGAACTGGTGAGTTAACCGTTTTCTGTGGGGCATTGGTCGGTGCTTGTCTCGGATTTCTTTGGTTTAACGCCCCGCCAGCAATGGTATTTATGGGCGATACAGGTTCTTTAAGTCTGGGTGGCGCATTGGGCGCAATCGCAGTTATCACCAAACATGAAATTGTCCTGTCTATTATTGGCGGCCTTTTTGTTCTGGAGACCGTATCCGTCATTGTTCAGGTTGTCTCATTCAAGACCACTGGCAAACGTGTGTTCAGGATGGCCCCTCTTCATCATCACTTCGAGAAAAAGGGTTGGGCGGAACCGACAGTCGTCATCCGGTTTTGGATTATCTCTATGATTTTGGCTCTTATTGGGCTTGCAACTCTCAAACTGAGATAAGGAATTATGATTGATCTGAGCGCATACATCAGCACACAAGATAAGAAGGTCTTTGCCGTATTGGGCTTAGGCCGCTCTGGTCTTACTGCGGCTTGTGCGCTCGCTCAATCAGAAGCCGAAGTATGGGCTTGGGACGACAATCCACAGGGTCGTGAAAAAGCAGCCGATGCAGGCCTTAAGATCATCAATCTAAATGAGTGTGAATGGGAAAAGGTACATAGTCTGGTCATGTCACCTGGCATCCCATTGACCCATCCGAAACCTCACCCTGTCGCAGCTGTAGCAAAAGCAGCAAATGTCGAGGTCATCTGTGAGGTCGAGTTATTATATCGTGCCTGTCCGACGGCTACGTTTGTGGGCATAACCGGTACCAATGGCAAATCGACCACCACCAGTCTAATCGCACACATCCTCGAAACTGCCGGAAGAAATGTTGCGGTCGGTGGCAATCTGGGCACGCCCGCCCTTGAGCTCCCGGTCCTTGATAGCAAAGGGATCTACGTGTTGGAGATGTCTTCTTACCAACTCGACCTTCTCGGGCAGCTCGTTTTTGATATTTCGCTATTTATGAATATCAGCCCCGATCATTTGGATCGGCATGGAGATATGCGAGGCTATATCAAAGCCAAGAAACATATTTTCGACAGGCAGGGTAAATCACAAACCGCCATCATTGGCATGGACGACGAAGACAGCCGCAATGTTTTCGATCAAATCAATACAACTGGCCGCATCAAAACCATCCCAATTTCAGGTCAAACCCGGCTGGCAGAAGGCGTTTTTGCAGTCGAAGGCCAACTAATTGATGATTGCTTTTCCTCCACCACGGATATCGCTGATTTAAATAAAATCGAACGTCTACCTGGCGCGCACAACCATCAGAACGCCGCTGCAGCCTTTGCCTCCTGTCGCTCTATCGGCCTAACCAGTGAAGAAATTATATCGGGGATGAAGTCATTCCCCGGACTTGCTCATCGCCAGGAACTCGTCACTGTTAATGATGGCATTCGATATATTAACGATTCCAAAGCAACCAACGCAGATGCTGCAGCGCGTGCGCTAGGTAGTTATGACAACATTTACTGGATTGCTGGTGGCCTTGCCAAAGAAGGCGGAATCGAAAATTTGAGCCCCTACTTCAGTCGGATCCGCCGCGCCTATTTAATTGGTGATAGTGCTAAGGAATTCACGGTTCAACTCAGCAGTCACGTACCCCATGAGCTTTGCGAAACACTGGATCGTGCAGTAAAAAAAGCAGCCAATGATGCGGCCCAAGATGGGCACCAAGATGCCGTTGTCTTGCTTTCTCCGGCCTGTGCTTCTTGGGATCAATACCGAAGTTTTGAGCTTCGTGGTGATCACTTTAAGCAGTGCGTTAAAGAGATAGCCGCTCCTTCGAATACCAGCAATCAAGAAGGGAGCATCGCATTATGAGCACCTTCTCACGCATGGATACTTCAGTTGTTGGCCGTTGGTGGTGGACCGTGGATCGTTGGAACCTTGCGGCTCTTCTCGCCCTTATGGGATTTGGCGCCTTATTGGTTCTCGCGGCCTCTCCTGCTGCTGCGGATAGAATTGGCGTCGGCACTTTCCAACTTGCAAAACGTCACTTCCTGCTTTTGCCCGCCGCGGCATCATTCATGATTGGGATTTCGCTGTTACCCGTGAAAAAAATTCGCCGGTTTGCAGTGTTGGGGATGGTCATAACGCTTTTGTTGTTGCTTGCAACATTGATTTTTGGCGTTGAAATCAAAGGGGCAACACGCTGGATCAACCTACTTGGTTTTTCCCTTCAACCCTCAGAGTTCGTTAAACCTTTCTTTGCTGTAACCATTGCCTGGATGCTTGCCAGCGGTAAAACGGATGAAGGAATTCCGGGAACTTGGATTGCCATAGGCATATGGCTGGTCGTTATCAGTCTTCTACTAATGCAACCCGATCTTGGCCAGACGGTAGTCATAACGGCAATCGGTGGAGTACAGCTATTCCTTGCTGGCTTATCGATGATGCTAGTGGGTGTATTTATCTTTCTTGCCGCTGTTGGTTTAATTGCTGCATACTTTACGCTTCCCCATGTAACAGCGCGTATTGATGGCTTCTTAGATCCCGCTGCGGGAAGCAGATACCAAGTCAATCGATCCATGGAAGCCTTCAAAAATGGAGGCCTGCTCGGGCAAGGACCTGGAGAAGGAACCGTAAAGTCCCAGTTACCAGATGCTCACTCTGATTTTATATTCTCAGTGGCTGGTGAAGAGCTTGGATTGATTGCTTGCCTCATTATTGTTTCTCTCTTTGCCTTTGTCGTATTGAGAGGCTTTAGTCGCTTACTTCAAGAGAACAATCTTTTTGTACTGCTAGCCTGCACAGGTCTTCTAACCCAATTCGGCTTGCAAGCGATCATCAATATGGCTTCAGCTATTCACCTAATCCCAACAAAAGGCATGACTCTCCCCTTCATCAGTTACGGTGGGTCTTCACTTATAGCACTTTCAATTGGTATGGGTATGGTTCTGGCCCTCACCCGAAGACGACCACATGGAGGGCTAGAAGTATGATTGAAAAGAAAATGCATATTGTTCTGACGGCTGGTGGTACAGGTGGGCATATGTTCCCAGCTCGAGCTTTGGCTGAAGAACTTCTCAGCCGTGGCCACAAAGTAAGCCTTGTGACAGATGCAAGAGGCCAAGGTTTTGGCAAGGATCTACAAGACGTAACAGTTCACCGGGTATCCGCTGGCGGTGTCGCGGGCAGTGGCCTTGTTCGAAAAGCCATGAGCCTGTGCAAACTGGTTATCGGAACCTTTCAGGCCAGAAAATTACTGAAATCTATAAAAGCTGAGGCCATCGTTGCCTTTGGCGGGTATGCTTCTGTTCCCGCAGGTCTGGCAGGAAGCCAGCTCGGTATCCCGCTATATCTCCACGAGCAAAACGCGGTACTCGGACGTGCAAATCGACTTCTTGCAGGAAAAGCGCGAAACATTTGCACCTCCTTTCGCAAGGTGAGTCATGTTCCAGCTGGCCAGGAATCAAAAATTACTCTCACAGGAAATCCCGTACGGCCCGCGATAATGGCTCTGAGAGACTTTCCTTACAGCACGCCAAAAGAAAGTGGCCGTTTCCACATTCTCGTAACTGGTGGCAGTCAGGGAGCTTCGGTTTTCAATACCATAATCCCAGATGCGCTGGCACTGATCCCTGATGAGATGCGAAAGCGCCTTCATGTCAGCCAACAAGTTCGGGGCGATGGCTCTGAGAACATCGCCGAAGCCTACCGATCAAACGGTATCAAAGCAGATTTAAAGCCTTTCTTTGATGACATGCCAGAGCGATTGGCTCAGGCCCACATCGCTATTTGCAGATCAGGCGCCTCAACCATTACCGAATTAGCTGCTGCGGGTCGGCCGGCAATTTTGGTCCCCTACCCCCATGCAACCGATGATCATCAAACCGATAATGCCCGCGACTTTACCGACGCCGGTGCTGGATGGTTAATGACCCAAGCATGCCTTGATGCTAGTAGTTTAGCAGAAAGATTGATTTCCCTTTTTTCACACACACAAATTTTGCAAAGAGCTGCATCTTGCGCAAGCGAGCATGCCATAATCGGCGCCGCAAGCAATTTGGCTGATGTCATTTGTGGAACCCAAGCAAATAATGGAGATGAACCATCAACAAACGAGAACGTTTCAACGGGTGCGGCAGCATGAAAGGCATGCCACTTGATATAGGTCCACTACACTTTGTCGGTATCGGCGGCATTGGTATGAGTGGAATAGCAGAGATCCTTCATAATCTGGGATACCAGATTCAAGGAAGTGATATCGCTGAATCTGCCAACGTTCTTAGACTTCGCGACATGGGCATCAACATTATGATCGGCCACAAAGCGGAAAATGTACAAGATGCGAGGGTCGTCGTCGTTTCATCTGCGATCAAACTCGACAATCCAGAAATAGAAGAAGCACGCAATAGATTAACCCCGATTGTTCGCCGCGCAGAAATGCTGGCAGAACTCATGCGTTTCAAATCCTGTGTTGCTGTTGGCGGAACCCACGGCAAGACTACCACGACATCTATGATCGCGGCTCTGTTGGACGGCGGAAAATTTGATCCAACCGTTATCAATGGCGGGATTATCAATGCCTATGGAACCAACGCCCGACTTGGCGATGGCGACTGGATGGTCGTTGAAGCAGATGAAAGCGACGGTACCTTCATCAAATTACCAGCGACTGTTTCTGTGATCACCAATATAGATCCAGAACACATGGAATTTTACGGTTCTATAGAAGCGTTACATGATGCGTTTGCTACTTTTGTAACCAACATTCCCTTCTATGGCTTCTCAGTTCTTTGCATTGACCACCCCGTGGTTCAATCCCTTATTGGCCGGATTGAAGATCGTCGTATCGTCACTTATGGTTTTAGCCCGCAAGCAAAATTCAGGGCCGTGAACGTCCGCACGGAAATCACGGGTAATGTTTTTGATGTCGTGATCTCCAAAAGAAATGAGGAAGAAAGTCGGACCATTACGGACTGTCGCCTTCCCATGCTTGGCAATCACAATATCCTTAATGCCCTTGCCGCGATTTCAGTTTCAAGTGAACTGGGCATGAGCGATGAAGAAATTCGCTCTTCGTTAGCGGACTTCAAGGGTGTGAAACGACGCTTCACCAAAACCGGGGAAGTTAATGGGATCACAATTATAGATGACTACGGCCATCACCCTGTTGAGATCGCAGCCGTTCTTCAAGCCGCCCGCCAAGCAGTTGCTGAAGAATCACGGGTCATCGCCGTTGTTCAACCGCATCGATATTCTCGACTGTCGGATCATTTCGAAGGCTTTTGCTCCTGCTTCAACGATGCTGACCAAGTTATCGTTTCAGATGTTTACACCGCCGGAGAAGATCCTATTGAAGGCGCAGATCGCGACAGCCTCGTCAAAGGATTATTAACACGCGGGCACCGCAATGCAATTGCCCTGCCCCATCCAGATGAACTCGCAGGTATTATCGCTGAGGCAGCCTTACCTGGCGATGTCGTTGTTTGCCTGGGTGCGGGTAGTATTTCAGCCTGGGCACATGACCTACCACAACAACTTCAGTCTCTTTTAAAAACAACGGAGGCCGCAAAGTCGTAAAACCATGACAGAGATCACCCTACCTGAGAACCATCTAATACATCGCCTGCCAAAAGTTAAAGGCAGCTACAAGGCTGATGCACGCCTTGCCAAGATCACATGGTTTCGTGTTGGTGGACCTGCGGACGTACTATTTACTCCGGCAGATCAGGATGATCTCGTAAGCTTTATAAAAAACAAGCCCGCTGAAATCCCCGTCATTGTTATTGGGGTCGGATCTAATCTTCTTGTACGCGATGGCGGGGTCGCAGGCGTTGTAATTAGACTTGGGCCAGCTTTCTCAAAGGTCGAAATCGACGGCTCACAAATTATTGCGGGAGCAGCAACTCTTGATGTGAAAGTCGCAAAGACCGCATTGAAAGCCAGTTTAACGGGCCTCGAATTCCTCTGTGGCGTCCCAGGTACAATCGGCGGGGCTTTGCGTATGAATGCAGGCGCCTATGGGCGTGAAACCAAGGATATACTTCTCTGGGCCGAAGCGATGGATCCCGATGGTAATGTTCATCGCCTCACCCCGGATCAACTTGGATATACCTATCGTCATTGTAACCTCGACAACAGTTGGATCTTTTTAAACGCCTGCTTCCAAGGGGTGCCTGGGGATGAGGATGAAATTGCCGCGCGTATGAAAGACATTCAGGACGCACGCGGCAGTACACAGCCGATCAAATCCAGAACGGGTGGAAGTACTTTTAAAAATCCAGAGGGAAATAAGGCCTGGCAACTTATAGACAAAGCGGGTTGTCGCGGGTTGCGGATCGGTGATGCTCAAGTTTCAGAGCAGCACTGCAATTTTCTGATCAACAACGATAAAGCATCCGCTTTTGATCTCGAGAGACTTGGTGAAGAAGTACGTCATCGCGTCAAAAACACGGCAGGAATAGAGCTTCACTGGGAAATCAAACGCATCGGTGATGCCATGCCTCCAGAAAACACAATAAGGAATAAAAGTTTATGACCTGTAATGTCGCATTGCTCAAAGGTGGATTTTCAGCTGAGCGGGAGGTATCCCTTGCCAGTGGAACTGCCTCTGCCATGGCGTTACGTGATGCAGGTTATAACGTCACAGAGATAGATGTTACCAGAGACATTCCCTCTCTCATCTCCCAACTCCAAGAAGTAAAGCCTTCTGTTGTCTTCAATGCCCTTCACGGCCAGTGGGGAGAAGATGGATGTGTACAAGGTTTGCTGGAACTATTGGAACTGCCCTACACCCATTCTCATGTATTGAGCTCTGCACTTGCTATGCACAAAGAACGTGCCAAGGCACTTGTAGAACAAGTTGGCGTCAGGGTTCCTGAAAGCAAAAGCATCCTCGCTTCCGATCTTGCCATGGGCGATCCACTGCCTCGTCCTTACGTTATTAAGCCTCTAAGCGAGGGTTCCTCGGTTGGAGTTCATATCGTGTTTGAAGGCGACAATCATATCGCGACAAGTCGTGAAGAATTGGGTTTCGAAGGCGAAATCATGGTTGAGCGTTACATACCGGGTCGGGAATTAACCGTTGCCGTTATGGGCGATCGCGCACTTGCAGTGACGGAGTTATCCCCTAAACAAGGCTTCTATGATTACGAAGCCAAATATACAGACGGCAAAACAGACCACATTATCCCCGCCCAGATCCCTGCAGAGATCTACCAAGAAGCCTTAGATGCCGCTTTGAAATCGCATCAGGTTCTTGGGTGCCAAGGCGTAAGCCGTAGTGATTTCCGCTATGACGACACAGCCGATGGGGATGGCGGGCTCTACTATTTAGAAACCAACACACAACCAGGCATGACAGACCTCAGTCTGGTTCCTGAACAGGCGAAACACATCGGCATTTCTTTCTCTGAACTCTGTGCCTGGATGGTGGAAGACGCCCTCCGGATCAAGGAGGGGTAATGAGCAAAACTACCGTTAAAACCAAACGTCGGCGTAAACGCAGTCAAAAACGTAGTAAGCTCCCCTTTGGAGATACAAACTGGCGTCGGGTCTTTCTATGCACGGCGGTAGGATCACTGATTGCTGTTGTTGGGTTGACAACCGTCCTTTGGACCAACGGATGGATCCCTGGAAAAATTAACCTGGCCGTGGACAATTTTCACGGCATGACAGCCGATGCAGGTCTATCCGTAGAAGATGTTCTCGTCGAAGGTCGTAAACGCACGAACGCAAAAGCAATTCTCAACAAGCTTGATGTTGAAAGAGGCACGCCGATACTGTCTTTTTCCCCAAGTGAGGCAAAGGCTAAAATCGAACTCCTACCATGGGTCAAGCAAGCCATCGTAGAGAGACGGCTCCCCAACGTCATTTACGTACAACTGACTGAACGCCAGCCGCTCGCTCTTTGGCAACAAGAAGGCGTCTTACATGTCATTGATCAAAGTGGTGAAGTCATCCCGACTGCAAAGGCTGCAAAATTCTCTTCCCTTCCCTTAATCGTTGGCCCTGATGCACCTGATCATGCCAAGGAAATTCTTTCATTGATTGCGAGTGAGCCCGATTTGGGAACACAGGTAAAAGCAGCCGTGAGAGTTAGCGGACGCCGCTGGAACATCCGACTGAATAACGGCGTAGATGTCCAACTCCCGGAAGAAGATCCAACAGATGCATGGTCTTTCTTTGCGCGTATAGAACGTGAAGAAGGTGTCTTGGAACGAGATGTTGTACTCGTAGACTTACGGTCTCGTGATCGCTTGATTGTCAGAACCTCAGGTGGCTCGGCAAAAGACAGAAAAATTACTACAAAAGGGAAAAAGACCTGATGTTGATGGTTCAACTCAACCTGACACACGAATGCGACCTTTCTTATGCGAAAGGATGCCGCAAGTCATGAAGCGGAACCCAAGTGTAATCAAACATGGAACTGTTGCGGCTATCGATGTCGGCAGCAGTAAAGTCTGTTGTTTTATTGCACAGATGGATGGCGACAACCCGCCCAAAGTTATAGGTATAGGCCAACAAGCCAGTCATGGAATGAAAAGCGGAAATATCGTTGATATGGAAGCGCTCGAAGATTCGATCTTAAATGCAGTCCATGCTGCAGAACAGATGGCTGGTGAAACCGTCAATTCTCTTTTAGTCAATCTATCAGGCGGGGCTCCGTCATCACATAATATCAATTTAGAAATTGCAATTAATGGCCATGAGGTCACGGATACAGACCTCAAACAAGCCCTTGAACACGCCAGCCAGGTACAAGGCCCGAAGGGTGACCCGGAACAGGGTCGCCAGTTGATACACTCCTTGCCTACAGGTTTCACGCTTGATGGTAATCGTGGCATTAAAGATCCTCGCGGCATGCACGGCGAAATGCTCGGCGTAACCATGCATCTTATTACCGCGGCGGCAAATTCGATACGAAACCTGACAACCTGCATCAAACGCTGTCATCTACAGCCAATGAGTTTCGTACTTTCTCCCTATGCTTCCGGGTTATCATGTTTGGTTGATGATGAGATGGAACTCGGTGTTACACTTGTCGATATGGGTGGAACAACAACGTCCATTGCCGTCTTCAGTGAAGGAAAACTGGTTTTTTGTGACGTAATTCCGGTTGGCGGGCATCACGTTACCAATGATATTGCACGTGGCCTATCGACACCTGTCGCCGAGGCTGAACGCATGAAGACCCTATACGGGCATGCCGTCGCGACAGTCACAGATGAACGCGAAATGATTGATGTCCCCCAGGTTGGAGAAGCCGCAGGTAGTCAACCTCAACAGGTGCCTCGCTCTCTTCTTGTTGGCATCATACAGCCAAGACTAGAAGAAACTTTTGAAATCGTACGCTCGAGATTGGAAATGAGTGGCTTCGATAAAGTTGGCGGTAGGCGTGTTGTTTTGACAGGCGGCGCCAGCCAACTGCCCGGCTTACCTGATCTGGCGAGTTTGATATTAGATAAGCAAGTACGCATAGGGAGACCTATACGCGTTTCCGGGTTAGCAGATGCCACCGGAGGGCCTAGTTTCTCCACTTGTACTGGTCTGCTAACCTACGCAACCATCGCTCATAATGAAGTTCAAAGCGAAAAAACACCCGAGGAGACTCATCCTCAGAACTTCGTAAATAAATTCGGAAGATGGTTTCGTGAAAATTTTTAACAAAAAGTTAGGAATTAGCTCGACTGATTCCACAACTTTATAGTACAACTTGACAAACGAGTTCGCCGAGTCGGCGCCCAGCGGAGGTTAGTAATGGCTTTAAATTTAGATGTACCCCCAGTTGAATCCGAACTGACCCCCCAGATCACCGTCATTGGTGTCGGTGGTGCAGGCGGTAATGCTGTCAACAATATGATCCAGAGCAATTTGGAGGGTGTTGAGTTCCTTATTGCCAATACCGATGCTCAGGCGATTGCTCAATCCTCTTGTGATCGAACAATTCAACTCGGCCGTAATATCACACAAGGCCTAGGTGCTGGTTCTCGACCTGATATTGGCAAAGCAGCCGCCGAAGAAGCCATGGATGAGATCCTTGGACACCTCGAAGGCTCCAACATGGTCTTCATCACCGCTGGCATGGGCGGAGGCACCGGAACAGGTGCTGCGCCAGTCATTGCCAAGTCCGCGCGTGATGCTGGTATCTTGACTGTCGGCGTTATCACAAAACCTTTCCATTTCGAAGGCGTTCATCGGATGCGCCTCGCCGAGAAGGGAATTGAAGAGCTCGCTCAATACGTCGACACGCTGATTATCATTCCAAATCAAAACCTTTTCAGAATTGCGAACGAGAAAACGACATTCGCCGATGCCTTTAAAATGGCGGATGATGTGCTTCGTTCCGGTGTGAGTGGCGTTACAGACCTTATGGTTATGCCAGGTCTCATCAATCTCGATTTTGCTGATATCCGCGCCGTGATGACGGAAATGGGCAAAGCCATGATGGGTACAGGTGAAGCAGAAGGCGAAACCCGTGCTATGGACGCCGCTGAAGCCGCGATTTCTAATCCTCTGCTTGATGAAGTATCTATGAAAGGTGCTCGCGGGGTATTGATTAACATTACTGGCGGCCCAGACCTTACTCTCTTTGAAGTGGATGAAGCTGCTAATCGCATCCGTGATGAAGTAGATCCAGAAGCCAACATCATCTTTGGCTCTACTTATGATCCGAGCATGGAAGGCACGATGCGCGTTTCTGTTGTTGCAACAGGGATTGACGCTGAATCCATGAAAAATATCCGCCCCGCTCAAGTTAAAGAGTTTCAAACACCGCCAGCTCCTCTAAACGTTACACCGGAACAGGTTGAAGCTCAGCAGGAACAAGTGGTCGCTACACAACAAGCAACCGTATCCGTACCACCACAGTCACCTGCAGCAGCCCCCACTCCTCTTGCACCAGCAGCAAGTGCAGCACCTTCTTCTCAACCAATTATAGAAACCGGACCATCACAAACCAGTATTGAGTCCGCAATTACCCGGAGCGATGCTGACGGCCAGCAAATAATGGCTTCAGCACCACAGGCCGAGATTAGAAATGATAGTTTCGTTGCTCCTACACCAGCAACAGTTTCCAACCAAAAGCCAGCAGCGCCACAGCCTGCGCCTCAAAAAGCAGATCCATTCGCTGCTGCGGCGTTAGCAAACGGCACCGACAGACACGAAGACACCTCTAAAAAGGGTCGTGGACTTTTTGGTCGTATCACTGGGGGGGCTGCTCGGGCGCTTCAAGCTGCGACACAAGCAGAAGAGCTTGATGATTTACAACTGGGCTCCACCGTTGCAACGCCCGCTGCCAGTGCTGCACCAAAGCCAGCCGATTCGCCAGTTTCTGGTAACAGCCAACAACCTCGGTTAACGGGCCTGGACCCGAACGACCGAATTCAGTCAGCTTCTAGCGATGAAGACTTGCTCGATATCCCAGCTTTTCTGCGGCGCCAAGCGAACTAAACCAAATATTACAGAGTACGTTACATATCGTAACATATTGAAACAAACAGTGATTTGTTAGAGACAAGGGGACGAGCTATCGTTCCCTTGTTGCATTTTATCGGATAGACAGCTCCGTTGTCTCCGGGGGGATTAACTAACAAACGAAGCGTACTCATGAAAACCAATATTGCTGCCAATCGTGTACAGAAACAAAAAACTCTCAAGAGCCCAATTAATTGCTCTGGAGTTGGCTTGCACTCTGGCGACAATGTCATCATGACACTTCACCCTGCCGAGCCTGGAGCAGGTATTGTGTTCCGTCGGACTGATGTTGCAGGAAAAGGCGCTATCATCCCAGCAACATGGGAATATGCAATCGAATCCCCACTTTGCACGACACTTGTCAAAGACGATGTGAAAATCGGAACAATCGAACATCTTATGTCTGCTCTGGCAGGTTTTGGGATCGACAATTGCTATATTGACATCAATGCCTGTGAAGTTCCGGTGATGGATGGCAGCTCTTCTCCGTTTGTATTCCTGATCGAATGTGCAGGTATCGTAGAACAGAACGCCCCTAAACGCGCCATTCGCATTCTTAAAGAAGTTTGCGACGAAGAAGGCAATCGCGCTGGTACTCTTAGCCCTAACGAATGCTTCTCCGTCAGCTTTGAGATCGACTTTGAAAGCAAAGCTATCGGCCATCAAGAACTATACATGGAAGTGCGCGCGGATCGCTACAAACAAGAAGTTAGCCGAGCCCGTACATTTGGCTTCCTACATGAAGCGGATCAACTTCGTAAAATGGGCCTCGCCCGTGGCGGCTCTTTGGATAATGCAATCGTTATCGACGGCGATAAAATTATGAACGAAGGTGGCCTTCGCTATGCCAACGAATTCGTACGCCATAAAGTACTAGATTCTATTGGCGATCTTTACCTCGCAGGCGCACCCATCATTGGTCACTACCACGGCATTCGTACTGGCCATGCCCAAACCTATCGTCTGGTGAAAAAGCTTCTCTCTGATAACAGTGCATGGGAATGGGTAACGCTACCTATAGAAATCCCCGCAGAAAGCAGCATAACCCGTAGCGCTTCTTTTGCGGCCCCTGAAAGAGCTGTAGCAGCAAGCGTTTAAGTAAAACACTTTTCCCCGAAAAAGAGCCCGGTTTTACTGGGCTTTTTTGCTATTTACTCTCATCTATCAAAATTATTTTACCTCTTTGGGATCAAGATCGTCTCAGTTCTCTTGAGGACAGGATAGTGAAGCCCTATAGTGCTCTGACAATTCAGCCTTTGGTAAGCAGAATGGCTAACATAAAGAGTATCGTAATATGAAATCCGGTCTATTTAGACAGTTATTTGCAACTCCCCTGGTCCGTGCGACCTACGCACTGTCTTTGGTTGCGACACTTGCGGCTTGTAGCTCAGATGAAAAACCCGCATATGTCGAGAGACCGGTTGAAGAGCTATACAGCAACGCCAACAATGCCCTTAAGGCAGGTGAAAACTTAGAAGCCGCCCGATTATTTGATGAAGTCGAGAGACAACATCCTTACTCTGTTTGGGCCTCGAAAGCTCAGTTGATGGCTGCTTACGCGCTCTACACTGAAAACCAATACGATGATGCCATCAGCGCATTAGATCGCTTTATCGAACTCCACCCAGGTAATCGCGACACTCCCTATGCTTACTACCTCAAAGCCCTTAGTTATTACGAACAAATTTCTGATGTTGCTCGTGACCAGAAAATGACCATAGAAGCTTTGGCTTCTCTTAGAGACGTTGTGCGCCGCTTCCCTGAGAGTAAATATGCTCGTGATGCTCAGTTAAAAATTGATCTTGCCAATGATCACCTCGCAGGTAAACAAATGACCATTGGTCGCTTTTACCTCAACCGTAAAGAATATCTCGCTGCCATCAATCGCTTCAGGATGGTTATCGGTCAGTTCCAGACCACCACACACGTTCCCGAAGCACTTCACAGGCTGGTTGAAGCTTATCTTGCACTGGGTATTGTCGACGAGGCACAAGCAACAACTGCTGTATTGGGCCATAACTTCCCCGGAAATCGTTGGTATGAAGATAGCTACGCGCTTTTAACTGGACAAAACCTTGAACCAGAAGAAAAAGAAGGTTCGTGGATTTCTGAAGTCTGGGATTCAATTCTTTAAATGGTAGGTGAGCTGTGCTGCTCAACTTAACGATCAACAATGTGGTCTTAATTGACCGCTTGGACTTAGCTTTTGATCAAGGGCTTTGTGTACTCACGGGTGAAACTGGTGCAGGTAAATCCATTTTACTTGATTCACTTGGCCTTGCTCTTGGTGCGCGTGCAGAATCAAGGTTAGTTCGTCAAGGAACTGACAAAGCAACTGTTAGCGCGGTTTTCGATCCAGAACCCAACCATCCAGTTTTTAACCTTCTACAAGAAAAAGATGTTTCACTAGAGGATGACCTGCTGGTTTTTCGCCGGGTTTTAAATTCCGATGGCCGTAGTCGTGCCTATATCAATGATACCCCTGTATCTGCCAATCTTCTGAGACAAGCAGGAGATCTTTTGATTGAAATACAGGGGCAATTCGAACAACGCGGTTTATTAGACCAAAGTAACCATCGTAATTTACTGGATGCCGCCAGTGGTAACGATGACTTACTTGCAAAAATCAATGCCCGTTGGAGAAACTGGCACGATGCCCAAAAAGAACGCGCTGAAGCTGATGAAAAACTTGCCCAGGCACAAAGAGAGGAAACCTTCCTCAGGCATTCCCTCGAAGAACTCGACAACCTGTCCCCAGAAGAAGGTGAACTTGAAGGCCTCTCATCACAACGTCAGCTCTTGATGCATAGCGAGAAGCTAATTCAAGCGATGAACGCCTGTACTCAGGATCTTATTGGCGATAATGGCGTAGGCGGAGCAGAAAACGCGATCAGTGGAGCTCAAGGGCACTTACTTGGTATACCTGATAGTGCAAGAGAACGCCTGAAGCCAGTAGTTGATGCACTCGATCGGGCAACATATGAAGTTCAAGATGCACAGGCGTCTCTTCAAGCAATTTCTAATGACATGGATCTTGACCCGGCAAAACTTCAAGAAATAGAAGAGCGTTATTTTTCATACCAGGATCTAGCCCGTAAACACCGGGTTGAACCAGAAGAACTCCCGCGTATAAGAGAAAATATCGCAAGGCAGCTTTACCTTATTGATACGGGTAATGAGCACATACAAGAACTTGACCGTCGCTGTGAAGAAACGCGGAAAAAATACGTTCAGGCAGCTGAAAAACTGAGCAAGGCCCGGCACAAAAAGGCTATGGAGCTCGATAAATCAATCAACGATGAGCTTCCCCCCTTAAAGCTTGAACGCGCGTCCTTCAAAACGGGAATAGAAATACAAGAAGAAGATAATTGGGGACGACATGGTTGGGATCACGTTTCCTTTCTGGTCGCCACCAATCCAGGTTCTGCCCCAGGCCCTCTTGGTAAAATTGCCTCTGGTGGCGAGCTTGCCCGCTTCCTTCTTGCGCTCAAAGTTGTGATGGCCAAAGTCAGCCCCATAGATTGTTTGGTTTTTGACGAAGTTGATGCCGGCATTGGTGGCGCAACAGCCCATGCGGTCGGTGAACGCTTGGCAAGGCTTGCAGAAGAACGCCAGATCTTGGTTATTACGCACAGCCCTCAAGTTGCTGCAAAGGGTAGCCAACATCTCATGGTCGCCAAATCTGTCGACGGTGAAAAAACCACAACAACCGTCTTTGCCTTAACTGACCAGCAAAGGCGCGAAGAAGTCGCCCGTATGCTTTCGGGGGCAGAGATCACAAACGAAGCCAGATCAGCTGCTGATAGCCTTTTAGGATAATTACCTTGAATAATAAGAACCAAACATTCTCTCTCTTTGCCCCAGAGACTGAAGGGTTGACGCCTGAACAGGCCGCAAAAGAGTTAGAAACCCTGGCCAAGGAAATTTCCAAACACGACAAGCACTATTATCAGCAAGACGAACCAGAGATTACAGACGCTGAATACGACGTTCTGCGCCGACGCAACTCAGCAATTGAAAAACACTTTCCAGAACTTATTCGCGACGATAGCCCAACCACCAAGGTCGGTGCTGCACCCTCTTCAGGCTTTAACAAAGTCAAACATAGCGTGCCAATGCTCTCTCTTGGTAATGCATTCGAAGACGCCGATGTTGCAGAGTTCTTGGCGCGTATACGGCGGTTCTTAGGCCTAAGCAAAGACGAAAAAATCGACATCTTTTCCGAACCAAAGATCGATGGTCTCTCCTGCTCAATTCGTTATGAAAAAGGAATCTTAGTACAAGCGGCGACACGGGGAGACGGCGCAGAAGGCGAAAACATTACAGATAATGTAAAAACTATTGCCTGCATACCGCACCAGCTAACAGGCTCTGATTATCCAGATGTTCTGGAGGTTCGGGGCGAAGTCTATATGCGCCGAGACCGTTTTCAAGAACTCAACGCCAATCAAGCATCCATCGGGGGAAAAGCCTTTGCAAACCCGCGCAACGCTGCAGCTGGATCCTTACGCCAACTTGACCCATCCATAACGGCGGCACGTCCTCTCGATTTTTATGCCTATGCCTGGGGTGAAGTATCAGAACCACTCGGTACGAGTCTCACAGAAGTCCGCTCACGTTTAGAGAGTTGGGGGTTACCCATTAATCCAGGGGAGCTGTGCGCATCTCTGGCTGAGGTTCTAAATTATTACCGTAACCTAATGGCTGACCGACCAGATCTAGACCATGAAATCGATGGTATCGTTTACAAAGTCAATCGTCTTGATTGGCAAGAACGGCTTGGTTTTGTCAGTCGTGCGCCCCGTTGGGCAATCGCCCACAAGTTCCCGGCTGAGCAAGCCATAACCCGTCTCAATGAAATTACGATACAGGTTGGCCGGACTGGCGCGTTAACCCCTGTGGCTAATCTAGAACCGATTACCGTAGGCGGCGTCGTTGTATCTCGCGCAACGCTTCATAACCGCGATGAAATTGAGCGCAAAGATGTTCGCGAAGGCGATAGCATCGTCATTCAACGCGCAGGAGATGTCATCCCACAGGTTGTTGAAGTCCTCCTCGACAAGCGGCCAGATAACTCCAAACCTTTCCCCTTTCCAGATCACTGCCCTGAGTGTGGCTCGCTTGCTATTCAGGAAGAAGGCGAGGTTGTCACCCGTTGTACCGGTGGATTGATATGCCCCGCTCAAGCCGTAGAGCGACTGAAACACTTTGTCAGTCGAAATGCATTTGATATTGAAGGACTTGGAGACAAACAGATTAGGTTCTTCTTTGAACAGGGTCTGATTAAGTCACCAGCTGATCTCTTTAAACTCTCTGAAAAAGACAAAAACACCCTCATCCCTCTTCGCAACCAACCCGGTTGGGGCAGGCAGTCTGTTGAGAAGCTCTACACTGCCATCGAGACAAAGCGAACCATTGGCCTGGATCGGTTTATTTTTGCCCTCGGTATTCCCCAGATTGGACAGGCAACGGCAAAACTTTTGGCCAAAACCTATGCCACTCTTGAGAAAATAGAAGAAATTACTCGACTTGTTCACGACCCAGAAAGTGATGCCCTAGCAGAACTCCTTGCCATTGATGGTATTGGCGCTTCTATGGCAGGGGATCTCATCGCCTTCTTTGGTGAACCCCACAATCAAGAGGTTATCGCTGCCCTTAAAGAACAATTGACCATCGAAGAGTTTGTTCTCGAAGTCAGTAGTACTTCGCCCGTTACCGGCAAGACAGTGGTCTTTACTGGAAAACTACTAACCATGTCCCGCGATGAAGCCAAAGCAACAGCTGAGAGCCTGGGAGCAAAGGTTGCGGGGTCAGTTTCCAAGAAAACAGATTATGTAGTTGCAGGGGCTGACGCAGGCTCTAAATTGAAAAAAGCAGAATCGCTGGGTGTTAAGGTTTTAACTGAAGAAGAATGGCATTCTCTCGTGGAGTGAGCACTTCTTTCCCTCCATGACGGCCTCAAATTTATTTTTATAAATACATGCCCGAGTAATTTAGTCGGAAAGCGTAATATTTTCAATACACTATCATCCTCCATACTACAACCATGACGACAGTATGTTTTTACTTAATGTATTATTAGTAATTTAAAATCAAACTAAAACTGCTCGTATTATTCACCTAACTTATGCGTCCTTGCCGAAGTGCGCAATTGTAGGCGACGAGACAAAACCTAGGTCAAATTAGCCAATTTAGACCTTTCACACCTACCAAGGAATGGTTCTGTCATGTTGAAAATCAATGTTTTCAAAAGTATCAAGATTAGTTTGCGTATTAGCCTTATTGCCAGCTTAGCGGTTCTTAGCTTACTCGTTCTAGGCGGAACTTTTTTTTCGGGCGACAAACTCGTCGGACAAGCTTTCAAAGATCAGTCAGAAAATGAAACTCTGGCTTCTCTCACAAAGAGTATAGAGGTCGGCACTTTACAAATGCGCCGGAGGGAAAAAGATTTTCTCCTTCGCAAAGACCCTAAATACGCAACCCTCTACCTTAAAGAGACAAGTTCTGTATCATCAGCGTTGGCACAACTATCAAACCTTGAAATAGCTCAGAATCTTCAAGGTGAAATCAAGCGGCTACAAAGTAATCTTAAAATTCATGAACAACAATTTCAAAAAGTATTTTCTTTATATAATTCAATGGGATTAGATGAAAAAAGCGGTTTAAATGGAGACCTGCGCACTGCTGTTCATCAAGTAGAAGAACACCTTAAAACCGATAACCAAGAGGCACTTACCATCAAAATGTTGATGATGCGAAGACATGAAAAAGACTTTATGCTTCGTGGGGATGAAAAATATATAACACGCATCAATGATAGACATAGTGAGTTTCTCGAAATTCTTAAAACCGCGGTTATTACAAAAACACAAAAAACAGAACTCGCTAATTTAGTAGATAATTACGTATTAAATTTCACGTCCTGGGCAACGGTTTATAGTAAAACCCAAAATGAGATCAAAACCTTAAGCTCAATTTTCAAACAAATGGGACCTGATTTTGTTACTTTGTTTGATGCCGCAGGTATTGGCCTGGAGCGCGCGAAAACAGACTTGACCAACGTTCGGGATCAAACAAAATCTATCACCATCATTGTCGGATCTGTTCTTTTAATCAGCTCCATATTACTGAGCACCCTGATTACCAGAAGTATCACCGTCCCTCTTGGGAAAATTATTACTGCGATGAAACGTCTTGCGAAGGGTGATCAAAATATTGAAATTACTGGCTTGGACCGAAAAGATGAAATGGGCGAAATGAGCCGAGCCGTTCAAATTTTCAAAGATAATTCCATCGAAATTATCCGCTCTCGTGCTGCCAACGCCGTACAAAGAGAAGAGCAAGCTGCCGCCCTAAAAGATGAAATTTTGTCTATTGCAGATGATCTGGACAAAGAAATCAAAGACGCGGTTCAAGGAGCCAATCTTAAAACAACCACAATGAAAGAAGCTTCTTTGGATATGAGCGGCGTTGTTCAACAGTTGTCTACTAGAACGAACTCTGTCGCAGACAGTACTTTCAAAGCGAGCGAGCGCGTTCAAGCTGTTGCCTCTGCAGCGGAAGAACTTTCTTCCTCAATTGGTGAAATAACCCGGCAAGTAGAACAGTCAAACTCCATAACACTTAAAGCCGTGGGTGAAGCAAAAACCACAGACAAAACCATTAGTGAGCTTGCTGTAGCTGCCGATAAAATAGGCAATGTTGTCAGTCTGATCCAAGACATTGCAGAACAAACCAACCTTCTTGCCCTTAATGCAACGATAGAAGCTGCTCGGGCAGGTGATGCTGGCAAAGGATTTGCTGTTGTTGCTTCAGAAGTAAAAAGCCTCGCAACACAAACCGCCAAAGCCACCGAAGATATTAGTAGTCAAGTCGATTCAATTCGTACAGAAACAGAAGGAGCAGTTACGGCGATCAGGTCGATTGCAGGCACAATTACCGAAGTAAATGATATCGCCCAAACCATCGCTGATTCAGTAGAACAACAAGATCTGGCGACAAAAGAAATCAGCCAAAATGTTCAAGAAACAGCAACCAACACCACTGAAGCTTCTTCTGAAGTTGGTCATCTCGCAAATGAAACCAAACAGGTTAGCGAGATATCAGAACAGGTCGTAACAAACGCCAATGAAACCTCGGAACATATCATTGCCCTAGAACATCGCATGTCTGAAGTTCTCACAAAGTTGCGTCAATCTGCCGTTGGCGATAGACGAGAGAGCGCAAGGTACCAGGGTCCTTGGAAAGCAGCCCTTATCATCGGGACCAACAAGATGAATGTTGAATTGTTAGAGTTATCAGAAACCGGTGCGAAGCTAGGACCACTTACCTACATTCCAGAATCCGCGCACCGAGTTCAAATTACAGGCCTTGATTTGGAGATTAACTTTCAAATAGTTGAGGGCACACCATCAAATGGTCTTGTTATAAAATTTAACCATGCTCAAAACTCAAAGCAAGAGCTCCAAAACTTTATCGAAGAGCAGGCTTCCACGGATCAAAACCAACTTGCTGTGGCATAAAGAAAATACTGTTGTTCCCTTATCTTGGATCCATACCAAGATTAAGGGAACAATCTGTCAGTTTACAGTACGCTCATTTTTATTAGCCTGATCTTGTTTTATTTTATCCAGAGCCAACTGCCATTTTGAAACGACATTTTTAGGTGTAGAGTTTGAAAAAGCGAGATAAAGGTCAAATTTTCCGACATCGGCAATTCTGCGAACACGGTCAATTGGCACGTTTTCCGCTTCCAAAATGAATTTTAAATAATTGCCATCAAGGGCTAATAATTCATATCGATTGCTGATCAGCCTCAAAATAGCTTTTCTAGTTGTTTCTGAATGATCAAGATTCAAAAACCCCATTGAAGTCAGTATTCTTTCTGCCGCGCCACCTTGCTGAACACCAATATTTGATGCTTTCTGCGCTTGATTAAGCCTGTGTTCATTGTCACCAAAGTATTGGGCATGATTTTGCTCGGAGGTGTAAATACCAATATTTACAGTCTCAATTGGACCGACCCATTGAAAGTCATCTTCTCTTGATGGAATGCGAACGATAGAGAAAATACCGCTGTTTTCTCTTTCTTTTGCGTACTTGTAAGCTCTGGCCCAAGGCAAAAAAGAGATAACGGGGTGTACTCCTAATTCACGGGACATATGCTGGATTATCTGACTGGATAGTCCCAATAATTTCCCATCAACCTGATAATTATAGGGCGGAAAATTTTCTGTATATATGGTCTGGGATAAAGCAGGTCTCGAAATCAGGCTGAATAGAAGGCAAAATATAAATCCATATCTAAATGATTTCATACACACCACCCATCTCACGGTACCTAAATTTTACCCGTCATCGATCACAAAAATAATTTCCGTAAAAGCACACATCTTATAAAACTAAAAGGTCAACATCATTATAGCATAACTTTTATCAAGGTGGCTTGGCTTACGTTGTAAGGCTGATAAAATAGGCACCATGGAAGCAAATATCAAAAGCTACGACAAAGACTTCAAAAGCCATAGCCATAGTACATTTCACCAACTGATCATCCCTCACAAGGGGGAATTGGAACTGGAGGCTGAACAGTCGTCTGGAATCGCCAATATTGATCAAGTCGCCGTTATCACAGCAAATGATACACATGCTTTTCGGGGACTGCATCCCAACAGCTTTACCGTTGTCGACTTTGACTTTGACGACGCGTGTTATATGCCCGAACTAAATTCTCTCTGGGATCAGGCGCATAACAAAATTTTATTTCCACTCGACGAAGGCCTTCTGAATCTTAGCCGTTTTACAGCACTCGAATTAAAAGAGCGCGGCCTAACATCGTTGGGGGAACAAGGGATCAAATTGTTCTTACTTGCTTTGGCAGATAAAGCTGAAACCGAAGACCATCAACTGCCTGCGAAGCTACAGTCTGCGTTGAAATTCATCAAAGAAAACCACACGCGGAACCTATCCTCCAAAGATATAGCAGCAGCTTCTTGTTTATCTGTTAGCCACCTGCATGCCTTATTCAGTAACTTTTTGGGATACTCTCCTCAGAAATTCCAAACAGGACTAAAGCTAGAACGCGCGCGCCACCTTGTCCTTGGCAGCACTCTATCCCTGTCACATATAGCCCTAGAAGTTGGCTACTCAGACCAAAGTAGCTTCAACCGCGCCTATCGCAAGATCTATGGCCAAGCTCCAGGGAAGGAGCGAAAAAATTACGAAGATCAACACTAAAATCTAGGGATAATATCCGGAGATGGGATACTGCCGTTTAGCAGGGGTAATCTCAAAACCCGTTAGAAACGATCCTTTACAGAATCCCGGTATAAACTTTAAGTGCCTCGGACAAGACATTGCTGCCAAAGTGATTAGTATGCCGACATCAACTTTGGAATAAAGAGACATGATCGACAATTCTGCGCTTAGACTCCGAGCTACCCTCATTGGCGGTATCGCAATTCTACTCTGGGCCTTGCTCGCGCTCTTTACGACCTGGGCCAAAGGGATCCCAACTTTTCAACTTTTGATGTTGTCGTTCTCAATTGCCTTTATCTCCGGATTTCTTGTTCTTGCCTTCAAGGGAAAAGGAGCACTTTCCAAGTTGAAACAACCCCCTCTGGTGTGGGTTATCTCGGTGGCAGGTTTATTTGGCTATCATTTGTTTTATTTTATCGCCCTCCACAATGCTCCCGCAGTGGAGGCCAGTCTTATTGCTTTTCTGTGGCCGTTGTTGATCGTTTTCTTTTCAGCTCTTTTGCCCGGTGAACGCCTCTATTGGTTTCATGTTGCGGGAACACTACTGGGTTTAGCAGGTGCTGTTCTTATCGTTACCAAAGGAAACTCTTTTTCTTTGAATGCAGAACACACCGTTGGATATCTTGCGGCAATTACCTGTGCGCTTACATGGTCAGGTTACTCTGTGCTCAATCGCAAGTTTAGCCACGTTCCAAGCGAAGCCGTAACAGGCTTCTGTGGGGCAACAGCTCTACTGGGGCTTGCCTGTCACCTGATTACAGAAAGTTGGGTTACCCCCGACCTTACTCAATCCATTGCAATTATTGCCCTCGGTCTTGGCCCTGTTGGTTTGGCCTTTTTTGTTTGGGATTACGGCACCAAACATGGCGACATACAGGTCCTAGGGGCTCTTTCCTACGGCGCCCCTCTTTTGAGCACGTTGATACTGATTCTAACAGGTTTCGCAGAAGCGAGCTGGATCATTGCCGTTGCCTGCCTCCTGATCGTAGGTGGCGCACTCTTGGCATCGATAAAGATCTTGCGTTCAAATAAACCAAAAAAGGTGGTGAACCAAACGACATACTAGAAAGGCTGTTATAGTAAACAGTCTATTTAGTATCGCTCATCATGGCTGCAACAATTGCCTCAGGCCGGTCTTCTTGCATCAAATGGCCAGAACCAGACACTATGGTGAGCATCTCTCCAGATAACCTTTCCGTCAACCTTTTTCCCTGCGATACCGGAATCCATTTATCTTCTTCCCCCCATAAAATTTGCACAGGGCATTCCATGGGCTGGTAGGAACCCGAAATTTCTTCGGTATAGCTCTCATCCATTTGAGCTATTTGTCGATAAAACGCAGGCTTTCCAATATTGCCCTGCCAAGGTTCCAAATAGATTAGGAAGGCCTCCTCATTGAGGTCCTTAAAAGCAGCTCCTTGTAAATAAACCCTCAGTAGAGCGTCATGCATATAATCAGGTACGTTTGCAAAGGCCGTTTCATGATTTCGGATATGTTGAACAAAGGGAGATCCCCAAGGAGCAAGAGCCACTGGATCAATCAAAGTTAATTTTGAATATCTGAGCCTGTTCAGATAATAAGCCCGCAAGGCGGTCGCGCCGCCAAAATCATGAGCAAGCACTGCGGGTTCGGACAGTTCCCATTCATTTACCAAAGCAGTGAACACTTCATTTTGCACCGCGAGCGAAACATCCTGCCCTGCACGTTTTTCTGATTGCCCATAACCTAGCAGGTCAAAATAATAAACCCGCCACTTGCTTGCCAGAAGTGGGGCAATTCTGCGCCACACTTGAGAGGAAAAAGGTGTCCCGTGGAGGAGAACCAGGGGCTCTCCTTCACCAATAACATCCCAGGCAATCGGCTGACCTTTAAACTCAAAACGACGTTCAAGCTTCAGCATTGGTACCTCTAACTAACTTTGAATTTTGTGGAAAGAACCAAGTGCGCACCTGCTGAAAAAGAGAAAGAGAGTGCTTTATTCCTTCGCTTCCCATCGCTCTACGATCAGTCTGCCTGTGCGCATCTTTTGCTGTGCCACGAGCTTCCAAACGTGTTGCTAAAATGTAAGATTCACCTAGAATATTTATCATTGTCCCGTTCCTTTCATGGGATTACTCTCATAAATATCAGTGCTCTTACTTATTTTCTCAATTCAGGAAAAATTACATAATGTTAGTTTTACTTACATATTGATATGCGTGACTTCCCCTCCCTATCTAGCCTGAGAGCTTTCGAAGCCGTCGTTCGACACAAAAACCTTAGTCATGCGGCCAAGGAGTTGAACGTAACCCACGCAGCTGTGGCTCAACAAATCAAACGGCTGGAAGAATGGTTTGGCATAACTCTCTCCCGTCGGGAGGGGCGCGGCGTTGCCCCAACAGAAGCTGGCCAGCAGTTAGGGGCAGAGCTCAGCAAGAGTTTTGATATAATTGACGACGCTGTAAAAGATTTGAAAATCACGACTGAGGCGCGCCCTTTACGGGTCACAATGACCCCTACTTTTGTCAATTTCTGGCTTATGCCACGGCTTGGAGATTTTCGAGAAAAACACCCCGATATCGAGATTCTCCTCAACGCCAACAGCGACGTCGTGAACCTCCGGAGGGAAGAATATGATCTTGCCATTCGCTTCGGAAATGGCTCCTGGCCTGGATTTGAAGTAGAAAAACTGATGAGGAGCTACGCTTCTATTGTCGTTGCTCCAAAACTTTTAGAAGGGGTGTCGATAAAAGACCCAAGTGATATCACTAAGCTCCCCTGGGTTTGCGACATTGATGACCGCCATTCAGAATGGAATCACTGGCTCAAACACCACGGAATAGAGTTTGCTAAACACAAAGCCAAAATACATTTATCAGGATACCTTACGCGCGATGCCATCCGTGATGGTCAGGGTATAGGTATATTACCCTCTAACTGGGTAAGTGAAGACATTAAGAAAGGTCGATTGGTTGAATTGTTCTCCTTAACGAGTGGAGAGGAAACAGGATATCATCTCGTCTACAAACATGGCATTGTCCCTCATCATCTCCGCGCTTTTCTCAAATGGATCAAAAACCAGAAAACGGTGGAATAACCGATATAATCAGACAGAACATAATTTTACCTAAGGTAACTCTCGTCACCTTAGGTAAAAGAACTCAGTTCAATAAATACTATTAAATAGCTTTGGTTGCGGTTTCGAGCCAAACTCTATGCTCGGCATCCAGTAGAGGCGAAAGTTCTTCGCGGACCCAAGCGTGGTAGTCGTTTAACCATTTTATGTCCGCCGCACTCATAATCGCGGGCTCGACTAAACGAAGGTCAATCGGGCAGAGAGTTACAGTTTCAAAATCATAAAGTGGCGTATCCAAACCAACCATCTGGCCGATATCTCGGACAATGATCAGGTTCTCAATTCGGATACCATACTCACCCGCCTTGTAGTAGCCGGGCTCATTCGAAAGAAACATACCAGGCTCGAGCGCCACAGGTGATGACCCCTTCGCAATTCGCTGTGGCCCCTCGTGTACGCCAAGAAAGCACCCGACGCCGTGGCCCGTTCCATGATCGAAGTCTAGACCTGCATCCCATAAAGGACGCCGAGCCAGACTATCTAATTGCATGCCATTTGTTCCTTTGGGAAACTTGGCCGTTGCAAGAGATATATGCCCCATAAGCACACGGGTGAAGCGGTCTTTCATCTCTTCAGTGGGCGATCCAATAATAACCGTACGGGTAATATCGGTGGTGCCATCCAGGAATTGCCCACCAGAATCGATCAAGAAGATCTCATCTATTTTTAAAGGAATTGAGCTTTCGTCAGAAACTTTATAGTGGCACATCGCGCCATTGGGACCCGCGCCAGATATTGTATCAAAGGAAAGATCCCTGAACATGGGAACCTCTTCACGGAAGGAACGCAGCTTCTCTGCAGCTTCCATTTCCGTAACTGGATTATCGGTACCAGCGCGATTTGTTGCGTTTTCTGTAACCCATTTCAAGAACCGAACCATTGCTGCGCCATCACGAATATGTGCCGCACGAATACCATGTAGCTCAGTGTCATTTTTGCGAGCTTTCGGTTTCATCACCGGATCCATGGCACGCACCAGCTTGGCACCATTTTTTTCCAGCACGGATGTAATACGTTCAGGACAAGTTGCAGGATCGACCAGAACCGACTTGCCTTCGCGGGCAAAAGCAACCAAACGGCTTTCAAGAGCTCCCGGTTCTGCGACTTCAACTTTATTATCTAGCGCTGATAAGGTCTCACTCGTAACTTTCTCAGAATCAACAAACCACTGGACCGAGCCATCGGCATGAACAACGGCAAAAGAAAGGACCAATGGTGTGTGATCGACATCTTCTCCACGCACGTTTAATAACCACGCCACAGAATCAGGCAAACTCAAAACAGCACAATCAGCATCACTTTCACCTAACATCTTGCCAATCTCTTCACGTTTTTCACGAGAAGAACGTCCTGCGTATTGCAGATCGTATGGCATAGACTTCGTGCAGGGGCGCAGAGGCTGATCAACCCAAACCGCATCCACAGGATTATTTTCAACGGGAACCAATTCTCCCCCCGCTATTTCAACCCCTTTGCGTAAAACCTTTATCTGGTTCTCACTCTGGAGCCAGGGATCGTAAGCAATGCGCATTCCGGGCTGAACATTCTTGGACAGCCATTCATGGGCTGGCTCATCGATTAAATGTTTATAGGCAAATAAAGACTCTATGACTTCCTGTCGTACCTGGATTGTATAACGTCCATCGACAAAAATTGCAGCGCGATCCGCAAGGGCAACCGCCATTCCAGCAGATCCTGTGAAACCGCTAAGCCATGCAAGACGTTGAGCTTGTGGAGGAACGTATTCTCCCTGGTGTTCATCGGTCCTTGGAATCACGAACCCGTCTAACCCATCCTTTTTCAGCTGTTCGCGCAGAGCATTAAGTCGAGAAGCATGATCGTCAATCGCCGATTCAGGCATTTTTTCTTCCTTATACAATATACAATTTTATTTTTAGCACATTATCCATGCAATCTATTCGAAACAACACATGGTTTTGCATAATACTATATCATTAAATATCAATAAGTTACACTGATAAAATTATAAATATGCTCAAAATGCATGGCTCTGTTGCAGAATCACCGCTACCGAAAAATATTAATTACGCTAAATATACTGCAACAACTCAGCGGCAATATACAAGCATTAGCCGGCCGCAATAACTGATCTAGGAGATATGATCATGAGAGAAGATAAATTTGTATTCGCGGCCAACGAAATCGCTAACCAGCCTGTACTCGTAACTGTTGCCCCACACCGCTACACAAGAGCATATCGCATTTATGCTGCAGTAACTGGTATCACAAAGAGCTTCAAAAACTACATGGAGCGCCGTGCAACTGTAAATCAGCTTTGGGACCTTAATGATCGTGAACTTAACGACATTGGCCTGAGCCGCGGTAGCATCGAAGCAACTGTAAACAGTCTTTACGTTGAAGCAGCTAAAAAAGAGAGCAAAACTTTCGAGCCAGGCTTCTCTTTCCTTTCTTCTTCAGATTTTGTTTCTAACAAAGAAACAAACAAAGCAGAAAACAACAGCAAAGCAGCCCGCGCAGCATAACCCCCCTTTTGCTTGCAGCACTGCATTGTTGAAAAACGCGACGGAATTTCTACAGATTTCCGGCGCGTTTTTTTGTTGTCTGATCACCAAAATTAAGTTCATAAAAAACGACCGCATCCAGAGATACGATCGTTCATAAAATAACAATCAGGGCACAACAGTCGAGGCCTCACTTATCGAGACAGAACTAATGTTGCCCATTCACCAAGGTGTAATTCGCGGATAACTTTAAGACCTAAAGCTTCGTGCGCTTTTACAACCTGATCCTGCTGCTTGATCAATAATCCCGAAAGCACCGCGACACCGTCTTTCGCCAAATTTTTTTCAAGAGCTGGTGCCATATAGCAAAGAGGTTCTGCTAAGATGTTTGCCGCTATCAAATCATAAGGAGCGTTCTCCGACACTTCTGCGGCATCATACCCGTCCCCACAGACCCCGGTAATACCAGATACTTTATTCAGATCAGCATTTTCCAATGCAACACGAACCGAGTCCTCATCAATATCCACGCCAAGAACCGGGCAATCCCAAAGGATCTTGATTCCCATGGAAAGGATTCCTGAGCCACACCCCATATCGAGTGCTGAGTTAACCTGCCGTTCTTGCGCAAGGTCTGTCAAAGCAATCAAACACCCCTTGGTGGTATCGTGCTGGCCAGTTCCAAAAGCAACGTTGGCTTCAATCAAAAGCGGAATGGAGCCTTTTGGAGGTGTATCTTTAACGTGCGAACCGTGGACAAAAAACTTACCGGCGACGATCGGAGGCAGAGCTTTCTGACTTTCAGCAACCCAGTCAATATCCGGCAATTGCTCGATTGTAGCTTCGGGGACGTCCCCACCGACAATATCCGCTGTGCTTGCAAGGATTTCATCAACCTGTTTTTGTGAAGGTTTTCCATCAACATAAACTTTGGTTGAAATCATGCCTGCAGCATCTGGGTTTGTCACTACTATAGCCCCTTCAAGAGGCTCTAACGCAAGCTCATATACAGCTAGCTGAGCCTCGAAAATCTCTAGTGAAATGCACCAAACTGCTGAATTATCTGCTCTCATTACATACCTGCCTGTTCAGCGGGAACAACAAAGTTACTCAACACTTTTTTGCTTCCAGCTTTATCAAATGAAATAGTTAAGCGCTCACCTTCGACGGCAGCGACAAGACCATAGCCAAACTTTTGGTGGAATACTCTCTCTCCACGGCTAAAGCCACTTTTACTTTCCGAAACTTTTTGTGCCGCTTTGCGCACCAACTGAGAATCACCACTTGAATAACTTCGAGCACGCTGCATCCCCGGGCTGCTTCGATGGGGAGTGCCACGGTCATTATCTTGCCATTTGCCAGAACCAAATCCGCCGTATGATGGCTCAAGCGGCGCAGAATAAATGCCACGATCACTCTCACGCTCAATATGCTCATGAGGAAGTTCATCAACAAAACGAGAAGGAATAGCTGACGCCCAAGATCCATGCATGCGCCGGTTTGCTGCAAAGGAAATAATAGCCCGCTTCCTCGCGCGCGTCAGACCGACATAAGCTAACCGTCGCTCTTCTTCCAAACCTTTCAACCCCTGCTCATCCATAGCGCGTTGGTTTGGAAACAGTCCCTCTTCCCAACCTGGTAAGAAGACCGTTTCAAACTCAAGCCCCTTAGAACCATGTAAGGTCATGATTGAAACCATATCTTGACCGGTCTGGTTATTGGTATCCATGACAAGGCTAACGTGCTCTAGGAATTCTGCCAGATTTTCATACTCACCCAAGGCGTTAATCAATTCGCGTAAATTTTCGACGCGCCCCTTGGCTTCTACTGACTTATCATTTTGCCAAAACTCCAGATAACCACTTTCTTCTAATACCAAGTCCGCCAATTCAGAATGCGGCATATCATTTTTGAGACTCTGCCAACGCTCGACCTGAGAAACAAAAGTCGCCATTGATTTTCGCGCTGCAGGACGAAGCTCGTCTGTTTCAACAATTTCCCGTGCTGCCTTAAAAAGAGAAATATCAGCCTGCCTTGCATAACTGTGAACAACCCCCATTGCAGCAGGGCCAAGTCCTCTTTTAGGTTTCCCAATACTGCGCTCAAATGCCAGACTGTCATCCGCTGAATTTACGAGACGCAGGTAGGCCAAAGCATCACGGATCTCCAGGCGCTCATAAAAACGGGCACCACCGACAACGCGATAAGGGATAGCTAAAGTGAGAAACCGCTCCTCAAACTCACGTGTCATAGCCCCCGTACGCACAAGAACAGCCATCTGATCGAGCTTTTGTCCCTTGCGTTGCAGACCCTCGACTTCTTCACCTACAAATCTTGCTTCCGCTTCGCCATCCCACAAACCACGAACCCGGAGCATCTCGCCCTCATCATCGTCGGTCCAAAGGGTTTTCCCCAAGCGGCCTTCGTTGTGGCTGATGACTGAAGAAGCTGCAGCAAGTATACGGCCAGTAGAACGATAATTGCGTTCAAGTCGAACAATCTTGGCGCCGGGAAAGTCCTTTTCAAAGCGAAGGATATTTCCAACTTCAGCGCCACGCCAACCGTAAATAGACTGGTCATCATCCCCAACACAGCAAACGTTTTGGTGCCCCTGAGCCAAGAGGCGTAACCAGAGATATTGTGCCACGTTGGTATCTTGATACTCATCGACCAAAATGTAATGGAACCGCCGATGATAATCTGCAAGCACGTCAGAATGAGTTTGGAAAATCACCAGAGTATGCAAAAGCAAATCACCAAAATCACAGGCATTGAGTTCTCTTAGGCGCTGCTGGTAGCTCTTATAAATTCCATGGATACGTCCGCCCGCGAACTCTTTTGCCTCACTGGCAGAAACGTGTTCGGGGGTTTGCCCGCGATCTTTCCAACGCTGAATGGCTCCCAGTACTGACTTTGGCGGCCATTTTTTGTCATCAAGATTATTCTCCTTCAGGAGCTGCTTCACCAACCGCAACTGATCGTCGGTATCAATGATGGCAAAATCGGAGCCGAGGCCGACCTTTTCTGCATGCGCCCTTAACATTCTCACAGCAATCGCGTGGAAAGTCCCCAACCACCATCTTTCGACCGAGGGCTGATTCAAAATTGAAGCAACACGCTCTTTCATTTCCTGAGCGGCTTTGTTTGTAAAAGTCACGGCCAGAACTTGTCCGGGAAAGGCCTTACCCGTCGCAAGAATATGCGCCAGACGTGTTGTTAAAACACGGGTTTTCCCAGTCCCTGCACCAGCTAGTACCAGCACAGGGCCATCTGTAGCCTCTACGGCCTCTAGTTGAGACTCGTTTAGACCTTCGACATAGGGCGGTTGCCCATCGATTTGAGTTTGCGATTCGTCCATCATAATTGGTTTATAGCGCGTCCTCTCCGGAAGCTCATCTTCTTTTACTACTTGACCTGTAGAACAATCGTTCCTTTATGTTACAAGATTAATTTTAGCAGCCTCCAAACAGGATAAATGATGACCCGCATTACTGAGCGCCACACCCTACTTTCAGAAACACCTGGCACCCAACGGGTTGTAACAATTCATCGCTATGGCGCGAACACCAATGGTAAAAAAGCTTATGTACAAGCTGCCCTTCATGCCGACGAAACCCCCGCAATGGCAGCGGCTCATCATCTCCTCCAAAGCTTGGAGGAAGCTGATAACAAAGGCTTGATCAAAGGGGAGATCGTTGTTCTGCCTTATGCCAACCCAATTGGTCTGGATCAGTTTCAAGATGATCAATTAATGGGGCGGGTACATCTCGGAGGGGAAGGCAACTTTAACCGAGGGTGGTTTGACCTCACAGAAATGACCAAAGATCGCCTTGCCGAACGCTTAAAAAATAATCCAGAAGAAAACACCTCCATTATCCGTGAAGCGATGCAAGAAGCTTTAAGTGAAGTCACACCAACCACCGAATTTGGTAGCCTTCGGAAACTTTTGGCAAGCGAAGCTGCAAGAGCCGATTACGTATTCGACCTGCATTGTGATGATGACTCGCTTCCATACCTTTACATATCAGATCTCAATTGGCCTGATTGTCAGGACTTTGCGGCCGATTTTGGTGCCGCCGCTGTCATGATGGCCGAGAATTCAGGTGGTGGCAGTTTTGATGAAGTCTACACACGACCATGGGCCGAACTTGCCCGGCTTTATCCTGACAATCCAATTCCACAAGCCACCATGTCAATGACGGTAGAGCACCGCGGACGTCCAGATGTGTCTGACGAAATTGGTACCAAGGACGGTGACGCCCTCTTTAAATTTTTTATGCGACGGGGATTAATTGAAGGTGATGCAGGTCCAATTCCTGAACCACTTTGTAATGCAACGGGAACGGATGCGTGTGAAATCATCGAATCTCCCGGTACAGGATTTGTGACCTACTGCCAAGAACTCGGCGCACAGGTCAAAAAAGGCGACCAGATTGCTACGTTAATTAACCTCTCTGCCGAAGATCCAACCAAGGCTCGTACTCCTATTTTTGCAGGTACGGATGGCATTTTCTTCACCCGCCGCCAGCACAAAGCTGTCAAACCCGGATTGGTTGTTGGCAAGGTTGCAGGTACCGAGCCACTGAAAGCGGGCTACCTTCTCGAAGATTAAGCAGTCACAACACGAAAAATCCCCATGAGTTTTTCAACAAAACTCATGCTTTCCAAGAAACTCATGGTTTTTTTTCTATAACATCGAGGATTTAAATTTCTCCACGCTCTTCTGCACGCGCTTGTTCCATCGCCTTTTTATAAGCCAAAGCAACATCGTGCTCGTGAATAACACCCTTTAATATACCGTCTTCAGAGTTGTTCACTACAGGAATATAGACCTCCCCACTTGCGCCATGAGCCTCAAGCGCCTGTTCAATATTCGCGTTTTCCTCTAATTGCGCAGCCTTTGTTCGCGCGACTTCTATTGCCGTAACCGTCTCTCCCTTTTCATCTTGCAAATCGAGCCCATCAGCAAGTTCCACAAAAGAGATACACCCTTCAAGGCGGCCCTTTTTATCCACGACAAAGAGTTGTCCGAGTTTTGTTTTTCGGAGCTTCATACGAACGGTCGCAAGATCAGCATCCGGCGCAATGGTTGCCACATCACTGTGGACCATATGGCCTATTGTCAGCGTACGCATGAGGCTCGCTTCACGTCCGCCTCTTATTTCAACACCGCGCCTTTCAAGCTGCCACATAAAGAAAGACTTACGATGCACTTGTTGAGTGATAACAGTTGAGAGAGAGGTCGCAATCATCACCGCAATTGTCAATGCATAGTCATTGGTGAGCTCAAAAATCATCAAGATCGTTGAGATTGGGGCGCCGAGCACTGCGCCGGCAACCGCGCCCATACCAATAACGGTGTAAGCCCCGGTGCCAGAGGAAAATTCGGGAAAAATTGAAGTGGCGACAATACCATATGCTCCCCCGACCATTGCCCCAATAAAGAGGGATGGCGAAAAAACACCGCCAGAAAAACCACTCCCTAGAGAAATTGCCGTTGCAATTGTCTTCATTACAATCAGCGCAAGGAGCAGCCAAAGCTCATAACTCTCAGATAAGGCAGCGTCAGTTGCTTCATACCCAACGCCAATGACTTGAGGGAATACAAGCGCCATCGCCCCTAAGGCCAAGCCGCCAATCATGGGCTTTAGCCAAAAAGGGACTTTAAGTTTAGTAAAAGTGTCTTCGGCAAAAATCACCGTCCACATAAAGGCAATAGCTGCAAAGGCAGATACTATTCCAAGTAATGCAAAGGCCGGAAATTCCCAAAAAGAAGATAGCGACATCGCATTTGGCAAGATGAAAGCGGGAAAATCGCCATAGTAAATTCGGCTGATAATTGTTCCCACAACAGAGGCAATAACAATGGGAGCGAAGGCCGAAATCGCATAGTGGCCAACGACTACTTCTAGAGCAAAAAATACCCCCGCGATTGGAGCATTAAAAGATGTCGCAATCGCAGCTGCAACCCCACAACCAAGCAAGGTCCGAAAAAGCGTATAACCAAGGTGAAGTCGTTTTGAAAGCCAAGCCCCAATACTCGCGCCAAGATGAACCACAGGCCCTTCACGGCCAACTGATGCACCGACACCAATAGAAAAAGCAGAAGCTACTGCAGCACGAAGCCCTGTCTTTAAGGACATTCGCCCCCCTTTTAAGGCAGTAGCCTCTATTACATGAGGTACGCCTTGGGGTTTTCCTTCTGGGAGAAAATAGCGAATAAAAATTCCAACAATTCCGCCGCCAACAACAGGTACCAGCAAAATCTGCCACCAAGGAATATGGGCGAAGCCTTCAGTGATTTTCTCGCCCTGAAAGCCATAGAAAAAATGTTGTACAAAATCAATGAAATGGCGAAACCCAACTGCGGCAAACCCAGACGCACCCCCGATGACAACGGCCAAAGCTGATAAAATGACTTGCTCATTTTTAATAAATTGTTGGGCTTGCAGTCTTATTGATAATCGCCGGCTGCCGTTATTAGACATTGCAGACCTCAGAAAATTTATTGAGGTATAATCTTGGAGAGGTGATTTTATCTGGCGTAAATTCTTGAATCAATTCAGAAGCTTTCGAGGCCGCTATTCGTCTGGACAGTAATATAACTCTTTAGACTCTTATAGCGGCTTGGAAAACATTCTTCCAGAAATAGTCCCCCTAGTTGAGGATTTATTACAATTTAGGATTATTTACATCTGCCGATAGATCCTTCAGCACAGACCTTTTTTCCATCAACCCAAGTCGCACCGGACAAATCAGCTTTGGTAAGATCAGCCCCCTTTAACTTCGCCTTTGTAAAGTTTGCGCCCCGCAAAATGGCCTTAAACAACCGCGCCCTTCCAAGATTAGCATTCGTAAAGTTGGCAGAAGTTAGGTTTGCTTTAGTAAGGTCTGCTTCTGGAAGTGAAGCTTTTGAAAAATCAGCATCTGTTAGCGAAGCACTGACAAATTTGGCCCGAAACGCAGACACTTTTTGAAAATTTACTTTATTCAAAGAGCCCCGAATAAAGCTCGTATCCCGCAGTCTCGCAGAGGATAAATCGACTTCATCAAAATTTAGCCCATCCATATTACATCTTTGCCAATTCACTTCTGAAGCAGGCGGGTCTGTACAGGCCGCTGCAGCGGGAAAAGAGAAAAAGATGAGAGTAAGGAGCAATGCAGAAAATCTAAGAAAATAAATCATAACTCTATTGTTAGGAAAATTACCCTTAACTTCAAGTAAATCAGGACTAAACTTATTATTTAAAAGCATTTCGCCACCCACACATCATCCAGCTCAATATATCCAATTTCCACTTAATCTTCCCAAGACATTATTGATCGCCCGATATTCAAAGGCAGGGGAAGGGATTGTTGCGACTTGAAAATTTCCTCCAAATTGTACTTTAGCTCGTCCTCCATTGGGCAGGATGATCTCTTTTCAAGATTCACATGAACAGAAATCCACTCGGAGGTCGCGGCGAGATAACCTTTATCATCATTATAAAGGGAGTGATGATAACTCAGTTTCTTATTATCAAAGCCAAGCAAACGTGTTTCGACCCTCATCTCAGAGCCTAAATGAAGCTCTCGTAGGTAATTCACATGGTTTTCAACCACAAATGTTGAACACTTTGTTCTATCTCGATAAGTTGGATCGATACCAATAAATTCTAGGAATTGATCTGTGGCATCGCAAAAAACCCGCATATAATAGGACACGTTCATATGGCCGTTGTAGTCTAGCCAATCAGCAGGAACTTTTCCTCGGTAAGTAACCAGAGGGTGCACCCCCTTAAGTTGAATGTCCATTAACTATTCTTTCAAAATGTGGCTTATTTACACAGAAACCGGAAGAATCCAATTGTGAGGGTCAAAGGTGATAAATATTAAGAAAACATTACATTAATCAGGATTCGGACTCGTATCCTTCATAAAGATACCTTTAAATCAACAATTGGTGATGCAAAAATACAACAGTTAGTTTTATCCTCCCTATTTTCTTCTTCTTATCACTGGTTTTAAAAGTTATGCTGTGATACTCAACCATAATAAGTCTGCAACTCTGTTGATACACTTGGATATTTATGTAAATATTTCAAACGAATTTCAGAGTGGCATTCTAAGAAAAAACTGTTCGCTTGATGTTTGCAAGTTGGCATTGGGTTACGCTAACAGTAAATTAAGGGGGGACATCCGTGATTATAACTGATGTAGAAACAATGATAGGCGAAATGTCGTGGGGTTAGGTATTTTGTCCGAGATTAATTCTGGACTTATAAAACGATTGTCTGCTTTTGCCGCCGTTGCAATTTTTGTAACTGGATGTGCAAGTCAGCCAAATTCAACACTGCAGGACGAGGCTTCAACAAGCCAGGATGACCAGTGGGCACAGACTGAAGGTACGACTGCCGTCGAAGAGGGTACAAACGATCCGATCGAAACAGTTAACCGCTTCATCTTCGCCTTCAATGACGCAGCAGACACACTTATTTTTCGTCCCGTTGCTGAGGGTTACAGGTTCTTAGTTCCTGCACCGATTAGAGATTCTGTCCGGAACTTTATCCGCAACAGCTACTCTCCAGTTATTCTTGCAAATGACCTGCTTCAAGGCGATATCGAAAAAGCAGAAAACACTTTTGCAAGATTCCTTATCAATACTGTTGCTGGCGCTGGTGGCTTAGCTGATGTTGCAGGCCAAGCTGGTCATGAATATCACTCCGAAGATTTCGGCCAAACAATGGGAACTTGGGGCGTTTCAGAAGGTCCTTACTTAGTTCTGCCAATTTTAGGCCCATCAAACCTTCGTGATGGTGTTGGCCTTATTGGTGATGCCTTGCTCGACCCTCTTACTTATGTTGCCAAGACAGAAACTCTTCTTGCCCGTAAAGTAACGGATGGTGTCGACAAAAGATCTCGCAACATTGAAACTCTCGATGAGCTCAAACAAGATTCCATCGATTTCTACGCCCGCGTTCGTTCTCTCTATCACCAGAAGCGTGTAAACGAGATCAATGATGGCGAATCAGAACCAACTCTTGCACCAGGCCTAACCGAGATCTTCCCTGAAGATGACGATCAGGTCTCTCTTGTAGATTGATCATGAAGCTGATCTCACGCCTTATATCTAATACAACTGCCCTCCTTGTGGGGGCAGCTTTGTCTTTGGCAATCACGACGACTGCTAGAGCTGATGATGATGCAGGTCTGTTTCTTAAATCCCTGCAAGAAGAAGCCGTTTCCCAGTTATCAGATGAAAGCATATCATCGGAAGAACGAGAGCAACAATTCAGATCTCTTCTTACTGAAAATTTTGACATCAGTGGCATAGCAAAATTTGTCGTTGGAAAATACTGGCGCAAAGCTGAGGATGGTCCCCGAAGCGAATTCATGACAATTTTTGAAGATATCATGGTTCAACGCTTCCTGCCGACCTTCTCTAAATATGCAGGATCTGACTTTAAAATCACTAAAGTCGTCAAGAAAAAGAGCTTTTACATCGTTTTCAGCAAAGTTAAAACAGAGGGCGGTGAACCCGCTCAAATTCTCTGGCGTATTCAAGCTAAAGAAAACTCTGGCTTTGTTATCACAGACATTGCAGCAGAAGGCATTAGCTTACGCAGCACTTACAAGTCTGATTACACATCCGCCCTTAAAAGTCTGGGCGGAGATCTTTCAGCTCTAAACGGTAAACTGCGTAAAAAAATCAAATCTGGAGACTTCGCCCCTAAGGAAAATGGTTAGAACCATAGACCTCCAGATATCCCCAAACAAAAAGCCTTGAAGATATTTCTCCAAGGCTTTTTTTGTGTTCACAAACTGAGATAAATCAACACTCACATAAAAAAGGACGCTGAAAATCTCAGCGTCCTCTTATCTATTACAAACTTAGATCACCGCTTCAAAGGCTTGTATTTAATACGGTGCGGCTGATCAGCTGCGGCACCCAAACGGCGTTTGCGATCGGCTTCGTAGTCATCGTAGTTACCTTCGAACCAAACCACCTGACTATCACCTTCGTAGGCAAGAATGTGGGTCGCAATGCGATCAAGGAACCAACGGTCATGCGAAGTTACCAATACACAGCCGCTATAATCGAGAATTGATTCTTCTAGCGAACGCAAGGTATCGACATCGAGATCATTGGTCGGCTCATCGAGCAGAATTACGTTGGCACTTTTGCGTAGCATCTTGGCAAGGTGTACACGGTTACGCTCACCGCCAGATAGTTGACCAACTTTTTTCTGCTGATCGCCCCCCTTGAAGTTAAAGGAGCCGACATAGGACCGAGATTGATAGGTATGTTTACCAATCTCAATGACATCAAGGCCATCAGCGACTTCTTCCCAAACTGTTTTTTCGGGAGAAAGCGCATCTCTACTCTGATCGACATATCCTATTTCAACGGTATCGCCGACATTAAGAGTACCGCTATCAGGCTGTTCTTGGCCTGTGATCATCTTGAACAATGTTGTTTTACCAGCACCGTTCGGTCCAATAATACCAACGATAGCCCCTTTAGGGATCTTAAAGTTCATATCCTCAATCAGGAGCCTATCACCAAACGCCTTACTGACATTTGTAGCTTCAATAACCAAATCACCAAGACGCGGAGCTGGTGGGATGACGATACGACCCGGATCTGGTGCCCGTGTGCTTTCTTCTTGGACCAGTGTCTCATAAGACTGTAGACGCGCTTTAGACTTGGTCTGACGCGCTTTAGATCCCTGACGCACCCACTGAAGTTCGTCTTTAAGATATTTTTGCTTTGCACTCTCTTGCTTTTCTTCTACCGCAAGACGCTTGGTCTTTTGCTCGAGCCAGCTGGAATAATTGCCTTCGTACGGAATACCTTCACCACGGTCGAGCTCTAGAATCCAACCAGCAACGTTATCAAGGAAATACCTATCATGCGTTACGCAGACAACCATGCCTTTGTATTCTTCGAGAAAGCGTTCAAGCCAAGAAACAGATTCTGCATCGAGGTGGTTGGTCGGCTCATCGAGGAGCAAAATATCTGGGCTGGAGAGCAGAAGGCGACAAAGAGCAACACGACGGCGCTCACCACCTGAGAGCTTGGATACATCTGCATCACTTGGCGGGCAGCGAAGCGCATCCATGGCGATCTCAACCTGGCGATCAAGATCCCAAGCATCTTTGGCATCAATTTCTTCTTGAAGGTCGCCTTGCTCTGTAATCAAAGCATCCATTTCGTCAGGATCAACCTCAGCAAACTTCGCGCTGATTTCTTCAAATTTTACCAACAGAGCTTTGGTTTCAGCAACGCCTTCAAATACGTTTCCAGCCACGTCCTTGGCAGGATCCAGTTCAGGTTCTTGAGATAAATAACCAACCTTTACCCCATCAGCGGCACGGGCTTCACCATTAATCTCGGTATCAATTCCTGCCATGATTTTCATGAGGGTGGACTTACCAGAGCCATTAAGGCCCAAAACACCAATCTTGGCGCCTGGCAGGAAATTCAAGTGGATGTTTTTCAGAACCTGTTTACCGCCAGGATAGGTTTTAGAAACCCCGTCCATCTGGTAAATATACTGATATGATGCCATTCGGCGCTCCAGATTTATCGTTAAATACGTGTGCAAAATAATGCGTTGATGCGGTTTTACCCTAACAACCCAACCTGTGCAAACCCATCACGTTTTCATAATCCGTTTGCAAACCACAAAAGACGACTAAAATTAACGCTCGTATAGTTATACTGATACACATAAGACTTTAAGGTTGAGATAGCTCACTATTTTATTGTCCGGCTTTCACCATTTTTTCCGATGCAACCAGCGGCAAGAAAATTCCAAATACGGAGCCCTTGGAGCTTGTCTCCACCAACTCTAGACGCCCTCCAAAATACGCTACTATTTGTCGAGATATACTCAACCCCAGCCCTGTTCCATGCGGCTTATCTGCTAGGCCTTCTCGGCTTTGGTGAAATTTTTCAAAGATATATTCTCTAGCGCTCCAGGGAACACCACCACCGTTATCAGCTACGGTGATAACCATCTCATCTGCATCACGATAAACAGATACCTTTACCCAGCCATGCTCGTCACTACAGAACTTCACGGCATTGGATAACAGATTTACAATAACCTGCATGAGGCGATCTCTGTCCCCTTTTATCAAAGGTAGATCAGATGCAAAATCGACATCTAATTCTATTTCTTTCTCACTCAATATCGCCGTCATTGTATCCATTGAATTTTCGACAATCTGAGGAACATCGAGATCTTCAACGACCCACTCCATTTGCCCCGCTTCAATTTTCGCAAGATCCAAGACCTGATTTATCAAACGCGTGAGCCTGACACTTTCTTTGACGATAATACCTAAAAAACGGTTTTTCTCTTCTTCATCCAAATCAGGATGGTCACATAGAATTTCACTAAAGGATCGAATTGAAGTCAGAGGCGTTCGAAGCTCATGACTAACGGTCGAGAGAAACTCATCTTTAAGACGATCCAACTCTTGTAAACGTTCGTTTGCAGCACGCAATTGGCGGGTAGTCGTTTCCAACTCTTGGGATTTTTGTTCGAGATTTTGGCTGTACTCAATGACTTGCGATGTTTCATCAAGGATTTTCATAACCTCCTCAATTCGAACCACCTCTCCCTTTACCACAGAAGATATCATCACCCGTGCAGAAGCAGCACCGATTGCACCCGCCAACAATCGCTCGGTAAAGTTGACGAGATCAGCATCGGCAGTCGCAACCCGTCGGCGCTCCAACCCCCGATCTCGAAAATACCCACTAAAGGAGCGATCTGCCCTCGCGCGCCCCAAAAACCTTACCAATAAATCAAACAACTCCTCTACCGAAGCAGACCCTTGCCAGATTTGTGACCGTGGCCCCTGATCTGCGTAACGATAAACATCGACGAACAGAGCACCCTGAACACGCTCTAGTGCTGAATGCTTGGTATAGAGAGAAACAAATATATAAGCCCCGACATTAAATATTGTCGTCCAAAAGAGGGCATGGGTTAAGTGATCTAATCCCCGAAGGCCAAACAACTCATAAGGACGCAGAAGGTCCATTCCCATCGGCCCGGCAGCAATAAAGGTAATGGGTAAAAGGCCTGATTTCGCAAAGGCAGGTAATAGTAAAGTGTAAGCCCAAACCGCAAATCCCAAGGAAAGTCCTGTTAATGCCCCCAGTCGATTGCCACCTTTCCAGAACATCCCCCCAAGCATTGCCGGAGCAAACTGAAACACCGCTGCGAAAGATATTAAGCCAATCGTGACCAAGGCGTCACTCTCGCCGAGAAAACGGAAGTACGCATAACCGAATAACAGTATGAGAATAATACTGCTGCGCCTGACAAAAAGTAAGACCCCGGTAAAATCACTTTTCTCTCTTAACCCAAGCCATTTCCATCGCAACAACACCGGCATAACCAAATCGTTGCAGACCATTGTGCTCAAAGCTATCGTAGCAACAATAACCATACTTGTCGCAGCAGAGAGCCCACCTAGGAAGACAAGCAAGGCCAGACTTTCTTGCCCGTGCGCCATTGGTAAAGTCAGAATAAACGTATCAGCATTTACATCGCCCCTTGGAAATTGCAGCAACCCCCCGAGTGCAATCGGCAGAACAAAAATATTTATCGCCAACAGATAAAGCGGAAAAAACCAAACTCCTTTGCGCAACTCTGGCTCATTTACGTTCTCAACAGCAATGACCTGAAATTGCCGTGGTAAACATACAGCAGCCACCATCGATAAAGTCGTTAGGGTAACCCAAGTCGTATAGGCACCTTCTTTTTGGAGGGTCATGAGTTGTAAAAGTTCAGGTTTTTTGGCCGCCTTCGCAAATAGGTCGCCAAAACCATCATAAATGCCAAAGGTGACAAATATTCCGACAGCAAGAAACGCAAACAGTTTGACCACAGATTCAAAGGCAATCGCCACCACCACGCCGTCATGGTGCTCACTGTTGTCGATATGCCTCGTGCCAAAGAGAATGGCAAAAACTGCAAGCACCAAAGCAACCCAAAAAGCAGTGTCAGCCACTGTTGCTATCGGAGGCGAGTTCAAGGGCGCAATAACCTCTGGGTATTGCTTTAACACGTTGAAGCTGGTTGCCACCGCCTTTAGCTGTAGGGAGATATAGGGGACAATTCCGACAACCGCGATAACAGTTACCAACACACTCAGCGGCGTACTTTTGCCATACCGAGAAGAAATAAAATCAGCAATTGAAGTAATCCGGTGAGCCTTGGTTATCCGGATGATTTTCTTTACGACCAGCCACCAGAGAACAAACACCAACGTTGGCCCAATATATATCGGCAGAAAATCAAGACCACTGGATGCAGCCCGACCGACCGAGCCGTAAAAAGTCCACGACGTACAATACACCCCAAGAGATAGCGCATAGACATAAGGGTGCGATGTTATTCCGGCCCCTCTTTCAGCACGTTTGTCGGCAAAATAAGCAACCGCAAAAAGCAGAAGGAGATAACAAATTGAAGAGAGAATAATAATCCAGTCAACCAGCATCACTATCTCCCCTCACGCCTTTACCATCACTCATTTCTGACTGGGCTTGGTCACCTGTATTTGGAACATCAGGCTCATTAGCTGAGTAGGAAGCGGTATCAACATCCTTGTCTAACTCGGCAGGCTCAAGCTTATCTCGGCCTCTCCAAGCCGACCAACCGACCGCTGCAATAATTCCACCCCAAGCAGAAAATAAATAGGCGTAGAGAGGAGGCAGACCAAAAAACAGGTCTTCTTTATTGAAGATTGATAAAATTAATGGGCTGAATAGAAGTAAAGCCAGAAGGAACAGCGCAATACTGCGTTCCCCTTTTTCACCTGGACGGCTCACGCATCCTCCTTCCAAGGATTAGATACAGGAAACTGTTTGGATGAAATCTTGTGAACTAAACTAAGCTGATTTTTCCTCTACACCCAGATGCTGCCGAACTAATCGGACGACATCTTTAGTAGAAAAAGGCTTGGTCACAAAATCATCCGCACCGAGTTCCATCCCCTTTAACCGATCTACATCGCGTCCCTTTGCGGTCAACAAAATGATCCGGATGTCACGCCACGCCTGATTTGAACGCACTGTTTTCAGAACTTCAAAGCCATCACGTCTTGGCAACATAATATCAAGCAGCATCAAGTCTGGCGGACGACTTTCCACCATACGCAAAGCAGCATCGCCATCGCGTGCAATAAAGACTTCAAATCCGGCCTTCTTCATCAGAAAGCTCAGTGAGTCGACTATATGAGGCTCGTCCTCGACCACGAGAACCGTATGAGGCATTTTCTGCCCTTCTCTGCTATCCGGTTATCTCTTTATATTCCCTGTGGCACATACATTACAGTCAGGCTGTCTGCTTTGCCAAGGCGTGATTTTGCACGGCTCCAAACTAATGCCTCTTTAGCCTCCTAACAACACACTATCAGGATGGGCAAAATCCAAACCGTCCGCATAGACAACATGGCGAGCGAATGACACTTCACACCCAAGGCTGACAGCAAATGTATTGCCCGCTTGCCCAACCATGGTACCGGGCTTTGTTACTGTTTTTGAAATAGAGAAATACACACTTTGATCTTCGGCGCGTAGAGAGTGAAGATTGACCCGGCCAGGCTTAAGAAAGGCATCTTGCACCCCCCAATCAGGTGATAGTACACCATAGCGGGGGATACGAAGGCCTGAGGCGCTAAACCGCTTTGAGATCTGCCCCGCCAAATCCACTCGGATAAAATGAAACGGCACACCTTCTTCTTCTGGCTTCTGCAACGTGGTCAATCGGTGACAAACCTGCTCAAACCCAACGCGAAAGCGCCTCCGCAACAGATCAATATCGTGGCGCAATTCCAATGCTGCTTCTCGAAACGGCGAGTAAGGCATCATAAGAGCACCAGCGAAGTAACTCCCTAATGCCTTCAAGCACAATACTTTGGCCTCTTCACCACTCACATTAACTTCAGAAAGAGTGTTATCAAGAATATCTGCATAAGCAACTTCCGCTATAATACGAGCCATTCGAAAATTTAATGAGCTCACAGAAAGTGTTTCCATCAATCGAAGTACACCGCCGTCTTCGCCTTCGAGCTCCCACATTCCACGCTTTAACGAGGAATGCGTTGTTACCGAAACAACTTCGACTTTAATCCCAAGTTGTCGATCCAAATATCCTGCGAGTGCATCAAATAATCCATAAGGTTTAGGATTTCCCAAACGCTCTCGCAATTGGTTTGCGGCCTGCTCCAAGGTGGGAAAATAGTGGTCATTCGCAGATAGCATATCCACGACTTCATCGGTCGGCGTCTCACTCAAGGCCGCAGATTGATTGGACTCTCCATTAATAAAATCGAATAACTCGCCAACCATCAATGTTAGCTTCTGACTTTCATCAACCAGAACAGTGGTGAAACGATCACGCTGGTGCTCAGAAAGATCGTCATTATCTTGTAGGATTTCAGCAAATGACCGTATTGAAGTAAGTTGAGTTAATAATTTATGACTGGTGTCAGTGAAATAAGGATCCGCGGAGAGAACTTCTCTTGCCTTTAAGGTATCTTCACGGGCATTTCTAAATGCCCGATAAAGTTTCAACAGTGCCCGACTGATTTCGGGGTGAACGGCGACAAAATCACCAAGCGCCGAACTATCGGGCTTTGCCTTATCAAACAAGGGATCGGAAAAAAGTTCGTTCAAAGCCGAGAGTAATCGCGCCTCTTCCCCGCCAGACAACTCGCCTTCTTTTATATTGAAAGCATCTTCTAGCCTTTTTTGAAGCTTCCTTGATAAAGGCCGCTGGTTGTGTTCTACAAGGTTGAGATAAGCAGCAGAAATGCCTAGCTGCGTGGCCATTGCGATCTGCGTTAAACCAATCTGCCCCCGCAGATGTCGGATTTTACGACCAGCAAATATCTGACGCGCCATAGAATTTACAACTTTCACAAAATTTAGCGTTATAGCATAAATATATTTACAAAGTTTGCAAAAATAGGCAACGCTTTATTGCCTCATCCCCCACATCCCCCTAGCCTTAGCATAGAAACGAACAAGACGGTCCCTGTACTTGGTATTGTTAGTTTTAGGCTTATCGGCCTTTGTTACTCCCTGTTCGTCGTTAGTGGTATGAAGACGACATACGACGCGACGGGTTCTAAGATCTTTGGCAACAATGCAAAGGGTATGTGTGTTTGACCCTATGAGCACTGAGATACGCCAAGGATATAGGTGATCTGATTACCGCCAACATTGTAATCAGTGAAGCTCTATCGACCTTACTTAAACGAGAGAGGTATTTCCTCTCTCGTTTTTTTCTGATTTGATCTTGCGGCCTTAAGCAAATTGTCCCACCGCCATATACGCAACAATACCCACAGTAGAAATCGCCAAAAACAGATTTACTGCGAACCTCTTTTTGGGACTCTGTATCGCAGAGATAATCTTATCTCCTCCCCAGCACCAAATACAATTTGTTGGAAATCCCCCGACAATAAAGATGAGGCACATTACCAACCACTGCTCCCAGGCCGGAGAGTTTTGATTGGCAAACTGAGCAAATACGGTTGTCGCCATCAACCATGCTTTGGGATTCATGGGATGCACGATAAGTCCGTTCAAATACCCCACGGTCTTCACACTCACACCACTTGATGTCTTACTCATATCTGACATTGCGATCTTCCATGCGAGATAAAGTAAATAACAGCTGCTCGCAATAGTGATCACAGGTGCCAATGCAGGAAAGCCATCCAAGAGGCTCGTCACACCAAAAGCGGCCACTGCTAAAACCAAGAAAAACCCACTCTGTACCCCAAGAGTAAAGGGGAACGCACGTTTAAATCCCAACGCCGCACCTGTCGCCATTAAAATCATATTTGCAGGGCCAGGCGTCCCAGACATAACCGCCGCAAAGACAATTGCTGGTAAAATATTTTCTGGTGACATAAGCCCTTTTCCTTCAACAAGTCTGTTCATCATTAATTACATGTTCAAAACTTACTCTGTATTGTTCACTGAACAATTGTTATATTGTTCCTATGACAATATTATCTCGCATATCTCAACAGGCCCCAGCTGATGGGCAAAAGTACGTAAAGCTAGAAACCCTTTTCAAACAATCCATTAGTGATGGCACCCTTAAACCTGGCGAAAAACTACCTCCCCTACGCACAGCGGCCTGGAATGCAAAATGCAGCCTGGGAACAATGTCCAGAGTCTACACTTCCCTGGAACGTAAAGGTCTTGTTACCGCCGTGGTCGGCCGTGGAACCTTCGTTCAAAAAAGTTCAAACATCGGCGCCGATGTCATACTTCCGAGATCTACCGACTTTCGGGACAAGGCAAAAATCACCGACAGCGGTTTTGTCGATCTTGGTATGAACGCTATAGCCAATGACTGGGGTGAAAATCTTATTCGCTGGGCATTGAAACGAGCCGCCGAAAAAGCCTCTTCCCTTACCCTGATGACCTATCGTGATGGGTTTGGAGATCCTGCACAAAAATTATTAATGCGAAACTTTTTACCCTCAACACTTCAAGACATTACAGATGAACGCATTCTCATCACTCACGGGGCTCAAAACGGTATATTTACCGCTCTAAGCAGATTGTCCTCCCCCGGAGATACAGTCTGTATAGAACCTCTAAGTTACCCAGGGATCTCGGCAGCGCTATCGCAATCGGGGCTCGCTTGTGTTGTTGTTGAAACGGACGATCAGGGCATCTGCCCCAAGTCATTTGAAAAGCTCTGTCAGGAAGGCAGAATAAGGATCTTGGTAACAACCGCCACAGGTCACAACCCAACGTGTATTACAACACCGCTTGCCAGACGAAAAGAAATCGGGGACCTCGCTGAAAGACATAATATTCTTATTATCGAAGATGATATCTATGGATTTTTATACCCCGATGCCCCTCCGCCTTATGCATCTCTTTACCCAGAAAATTCAGTTTACCTAACGGGCCTTGCAAAACGGATTACACCCTCCTTGCGGATCGGAGTAGCAATAGCACCCCCATATATCACCATGCTTATGGCGCAGGGCATTACGGCGCAAACCTGGATGGTTTCTCCCATTTTGGTAACTACGGCAACTGAAATTGCAGGACGAAAGGATGAATTATTGTCCATCCCCAAAACAATCATGTCTCAAGCCAGAGACCGCGCAGAACTAACTAATAGGATCCTCGGTCAAAAGGTAACAAATATCGATATCTGCCGTTCTCATGCCTGGATAGAGTTACCGACATCAATTTCCGCGAACACCTTTGCAAAAAGAGCCGAAATTGCAGGTGTTAACGTGATGGCTGGGTATCGATTTGCAAACAAATCAAGTTCGGGTCTACACAACATTCGCTTATCAATCATGGCACCAACTCAAGATAAAATCCTCGAATCTGCACTGATAAAATTGGACGCCATTCTCTCAACACCAAATGAAAATGTTTACGAAATGTTCTAAAAAGCTCAATAACGATCGTCAACATTAGGCTTAGACTTCACTGAACGATGAAACAAAGCAAACAAGTACTGGAACAAAGCAAATGTATACAAATAAATTCAAAAAATTACCCCACTAAACGTCACGTAATCTTATAAACCTCAAATCTATACTCCCCATTTACTTATTCATAGACAACCGTCCTCTTTTCGTAATTGATAATCATTATCACATGTCAGATTTTTTGAAAATTTACTTGATATTTCAGCGAATCAATTTACATTATTGGAAAGATTCTAAAGTAGATAATATCTGCCATTTCAGGAAAATTTCTTTTCCTTTCTGACATTAATTCAAAGCGAGGACCCCATTATGAAGGGCGATAAAAAAGTCATTGAGCATCTAAACACAGCTCTGACCCACGAGCTTACAGCAATCAATCAATATTACCTGCATTCTAAACTACTCAAAGATTGGGGCGTAGAAAAGCTCGCCAAATTTGAATACAAAGAATCTATTGAGGAAATGCACCACGCTGACAAGCTAATGGATCGTATCTTACTTCTTGATGGCTTCCCAAATCTTCAGAGCCTGAACAAGCTCAAAATCGGGGAAGATGTAGAAGAAGTCCTTAAGTGTGACCTCGCTGGCGAACTTGAAGCAGTTGAAGTTTATAAAGAAGGTATCGCGCATTGCGAGTCTGTTCGTGATTACGGTAGCCGCGATCTTCTTAAGCAAATTCTGGTGGACGAAGAAGAGCACGTAGATCACATCGAATCACAGTTTGAACTTATCAAACGCGTTGGCATTCAAAACTACGTTCAATCTCAGAGCCAATCTGACGACGATTAATAGCATCGTTTCGTTTCAAAAGGCTGGTACAAATTGTGCCAGCCTTTTTTTATGCACTACCTTCGCTTATTTCAAACACACTCCTTCTAAGACGATCACTCTCCCCAAACACAATTTTTTTCATAAATGTCTCTTGCCATAATTTTCTCTTAAAAAATGCAATTTCGAAATTGCAACTCATTCTCACTTGTGTTAGTTGTTGCGAATAATACTCAACCGCTCCTGCTTTCTGCATGAGCTTCAAGCTTATCACCTCGGCTAACCGCTTTAGCGAAATGCCCCGGTTGTGAATGGGAATAAAATGAGCAACGCTCTGAAAAAGGTCGCTCGTGTAGCGAGCACTGTAACTGTCCTCTCTGTACTTGGCGCTGGTGCGGCCTATGCAGATAAAGTTGATGCCAACAGTGTTATCAAAAATTATGCTGATATTGCTCTTGCTGGCTATCAGGATTCATTAACTTCAGCACAGGCACTGGACAGTGCGATCAATACTTTGATTGCCTCACCATCAAACGCCTCTCTCAACGCTGCACGTTCAGCTTGGGTTACCGCACGTGCCCCCTATCAACAAACCGAAGTTTACCGTTTTGGTAATGCTATTGTTGATGACTGGGAAGGCCGCGTTAACGCTTGGCCACTTGATGAAGGTTTGATCGATTACGTTGATACATCATATGGCGATGAATCAGACGAAAACGCCCTTTACACAGTAAACGTGGTTGCCAATTCAAAGCTTTCAGTTAACGGTAAAAAAATTGATGCAACGACGATTACGCCAGCTCTAATTTCCGAGACTTTGCACGAAGCTGAAGAAGTTGAATCCAATGTCGCCACGGGTTATCACGCCATTGAATTCCTTCTTTGGGGGCAAGATCTCAACGGAAACGGTCCAGGTGCAGGAAATCGTCCAGCAACTGACTTTGATGTAAAAAACTGCACTGGCGGAAATTGTGATCGTCGTGCTCAGTACCTCAAATCAGCTTCGACACTTTTGATCTCAGATCTTGCAGAAATGGCTGCGAACTGGGAAACCAGTGGTGCAGCAAGAACTGGTCTACTAAAAGATCCATCAGCAAGCCTGAGAACAATTTTCACAGGCATGGGCTCACTATCTTACGGTGAACTTGCGGGCGAGCGCATGAAGCTTGGTTTGCTCTTGAACGATCCTGAAGAAGAGCATGACTGCTTCTCTGACAATACACACAACTCTCACTATTTCGATCAGATCGGTATTCGGAATGTTTACACGGGCCACTATCGTCGCTTAGATGGTTCTGTAGTAAGCGGGCCTTCTATTTCCGACCTCGTAAAATCTAAAGATGCTGCTGCAGATGCGGAACTTCGTGGCAAACTGGACAGCACAGTGTCTTCCATGGCTATCATGAAAGCACGGGCAGAAAGCATCGAAGCTTATGACCAGATGATCGGCGAAGGTAACGTTGTTGGCAATGCAGTCGTACAAGCAGCGATTGACGGCCTCATTAACCAAACCCGTTCAATCGAGCGTGCGGTTGTCGCCCTCGACCTATCTGACATTGAAGTTGAAGGCTCCGACAGTCTCGACAATCCAAACGCCGTCTTTAATTAAAACCTGACAAATATGGGTACTGCGACCAAGTACTCATATTTTTCAATATTAACGATGTGATAGTACTGTGGGCAGCTATGTTTTGGGTTGCCCATTTCACGTATATTAGAAAAGAAAATACTCTCCAATGGCAGCTTCTCGTCGAAAACAACTCATTCTTTGTTGTACTGTCTCAATTGGTATCAGTCTTTCAGCTGGCGTTATTGCGAACTCCTCTCCGAGCCCTTTCTCGAATCATCTGCGAGATGATCTCAACGAGGTCGATCAGAAACGGGTAATGGCTGTCACACAGCCAACAACCGACTTCACTAAAGCAGAAAATTTTGAGAAAAAATCAGCCGGAGCCGCTACGTCAAAAAAACGAATTAGCAATAAGGCTTTTTCTCATCCATCTGGAAATTTGACCTTTGAAGGTGAAAGAGACTTTAAGCTCGGTAACAGTCTTTTCAAAAAAATATGGGTCGCCTCGCCGTCCTCGACAAAAGCATCTGATGGCCTAGGCCCGCTTTACAATGCCCGCTCTTGCCAGCGCTGCCATTTAAAGGACGGACGCGGTCATCCGCCAGAAAACAATCTGGATCTCGCCACGTCGATGTTCCTTCGCTTATCTGTCCCACCAAGAACACCAGAAGAGATTGAAGCCATAAAATCGGGTACTGAACTTCGAATAGCCGAACCAACCTACGGCGGGCAACTCCAGGATCAAGCAGTGACAGGCTTATCCGCCGAAGGGAAAATGCGCATTTCATACCAAGAAAAAACTATTACCTTAAACGGCGGCGAAACAGTCTCTCTAAGAACGCCAAGCTATAGTGTAGAAGAGCTCGCGTACGGTGATCTCGATCCGGATGTTATGCTGTCTCCCCGCGTTGCCCCTCCCATGATTGGCCTAGGATTAATAGAAGCTATACACGAACAGGATATCCTCGCTCTCGCAGACCAGAACGATCTCGACAAAGACGGTATTTCTGGAAAGCCAAGTATGATCTTTGATCAAATCTCGGATAAGAAAGTTCTCGGACGCTTTGGCTGGAAAGCTTCAAATCTGAGCATCCATATGCAATCGGCCAATGCCTTTGCAGGAGATATTGGGCTCTCGACACCTGATGTTCCAGCTCCGTGGGGCGACTGCACCGTCAATCAACCGACCTGCAGAGCCCAACCCAATGGAGCACAAAAACAACTCGGTAATGGTGAAGCGCCCAAAAAGGTTCTCGACCTCGTTGTTTTTTATTCAAAAAATCTAGCGGTTCCTGCACGTCGTGATGTGAGCAACGCCAAAGTCCTTGAAGGTAAAGAGCTGTTTTACAATTCAGGCTGCATTGCATGCCACCAACCTAAATACGTAACCCGACGTGACGCAGGCCAAAAAGAATTGTCTTTCCAATTGATTTGGCCGTACAGCGATCTTCTCTTACACGATATGGGTGACGGTTTGGCAGATAACCGTCCGGTAGGGGATGCCACGGGCCGCGAATGGCGTACCGCTCCTCTTTGGGGAATTGGCTTAACCGAAACCGTAAATGGCCATACTTACTTTCTTCATGATGGCAGAGCGCGTAACTTGCTCGAAGCAATTCTTTGGCATGGCGGCGAAGCTCAGGTATCACGAGATACCGTCGTAAACATGGCACCTGACGAACGACGTTCTTTACTTAAGTTTCTAGGATCCCTTTGATGTTCATCGCTTCCTTTCGAGTTTCAAAAAAGAAACTCTCTCTTTTCGCAGGAATGTGTCTGCTGCCATTTGGGGCGATCGCACAGGATCTCAACCCAAGTAAGCCAATACAACCAGACTTTATACCCGTTATAAAGCAGATGATTGAACGCTCTGTTCTCCCGGGATACACAACTCTTCAAATCTCCGCCTTGGCCGAAGAAGAAATTATACAAAAACTTTGCCTAAACCCGACAACTGAAAACCTGAGCAAGGCTCGACAAAGTTATGCAACATTGGTTAGCGCCTGGTCAGCTGTTGAAATCTTTCGACTTGGACCAGCAAGAAAAGACAACCGCCAGGAAAAATTATTTTTTTGGCCGGATCGGAAATCAATCGGCCTCAAGCAAGTTCGAAATCTGATCGTTGCTGAAGATCAAAAGGCGCTTTCCCCAGAAAAACTTCAAACAAAAAGTGTCGCATTACAAGGCCTACTTGCCCTTGAATACGTCCTGTTTGGCAAAGGATCTGGGGTCCTGTCTACAGGAGAACCTGGAAGCTACCGTTGTCATTACGGCGCTACAATTAGTAAAGCGATGGCATTAACTGCTCGGGATATTTCAGAAGATTGGTCGAAACCAAATGGATATGCCGATTTGATGTACAATGCCGGGCCTGACAATCCCGTTTACAGATCTAAAGGGGAAGTTATGCAAGACTTCCTCAGAGTAGCAAGTGAGATGATCCAGAGCGTCAGAGATCTCAAACTCCACAATTCCATTAAGGATGAACCTGGAAAATCCAAACCCAAACGCGCACCTCTTTGGCGATCAGGTATGACAATACACGCGATAAAAGATAACCTAAATTCAGTAACCAACCTCATGAACACGGGAGGTTTAGGCTCTTTCACACCCCGATATGCCAAATCCATTGAATTTGAACTAGAACAAACCAACAAGACTTTGACGAAACTCGAGCAAAGGCCAGAACCTTGGATCGAGCTCGTGAAACAAAAAGATGCCCATCAAATTCTATCCTATATCCTCATTCCCCTTGAGGGCGCAAAGAACATAACGACAGATCTTATCCCAGCGGAACTCGGTCTCAGCTTAGGGTTTAATTCACTCGATGGAGATTAATCGCAGACAATTCATGGCCGGACTTGCGTCATCGGGTATTTTCTCAAGTGCACTACTTCCCCTTGCCACAATATCGAATGCATCTCCTTCAAATCAGTCAAGACCACCTGCTTTTATCGCCGCACGTAAGGATCTTGCCGGACAATTTTCAGCTGCGGTACTCGATGATCAAGGCAAGCTGCTTTTCAGTGAAAAACTCGAAAATCGCGGCCATGCCACAGCCGTGTCTCCAAACAAAAATCTAGCTGCCGTTTTTGCCCGTCGCCCCGGACGATTTGCACTGGTTCTTGATTTAGTCACCCAAAATAAACGCGTCGCCTTCACTCCACCAGAAGGGCACCATTTCTTTGGTCATGGATTTTTCTCAGCCGACGGGCGGCTGCTCTATGCCAGTGAAAACGATTATGAAAACGAACGTGGCGTTATCGGCATCTACGATGTCAATGATAGCTTCAAACGTGTATCTGAAATTGAAACCCATGGCATTGGCCCGCACGAAGCCCTGTTGCTGTCAGACAATTCAACCATTGCCGTTGCTAATGGGGGCATCCTTACTCACCCGGATTACCCAAGACAAAAATTAAATATTTCCACTATGGAACCTTCCATAAGCTACATCGACGCCAGAGATGGAAAACTGCTCTCTCAAGCAAGCCTTCCCCGTGAGTTTTACCAACTTTCTTTAAGACACATGGCCGAAGCAAAAGGCGGTACGATATGGATCGGGGGCCAATACGAAGGCAGCCCGACGGACAGCCTAAGTTTAGTTGCTCATCAACGCCCGGGCCAAAAGATACGACCGATATCTGATCCCAAAACCTATCACGGCATGAAACACTATATTGGATCTGTCGCCGTAAATGCATCAGGAACTCTCATCGCAACGTCAGCACCACGCGGAAATAGAATTGCGATATGGAACAATGACAATGGAGAGCTTATCAAAATAATCCAGCGACAAGACGCGGGTGGTGTTGCAGGTGTTGGCGAGGGCTTTACCATTTCGGACGGTCAGGGAAACTTATGGCTGGGCGAACAGGCCATACATCAGGACGCTGACTTTGCCTGGGATAACCACCTTACAAGTTTCTAAGATCAGGGTTCATTAATTCGACAGTGCTGGTTTGGTCTTTTATGTGCCATGGTCTCTTTGGCTTGGACGATCCTTTATTACCCATCGTTTATTAATAGTCTTTTTGCTAAAGTAATTTTCAAGTTAGAAGAAAAATTCGGGGAAACAGGGTGCAATGCTAATTACCATTCCAGATATTTTGAGCAAAACCGATCTTTCCAAACTCAACACCTTATTGGAACAGGGCCAGTTTAAAGACGGAAAACTAACGGCTGGCTGGCATGCAAAACTTGTTAAAAACAACCAACAACTTTCCGGCAATGACAAAGTTGCCCGCCAAGCTATTGCAATATTGAACAACGGTTTGCAAAAAAACGCTATTTTTTCCAGAGTAACCCTTCCCCGAAAAATGCGCCCACCTCTTTTCAGCCGCTATGAACCAGGCATGGAATACGGTAACCACATTGATGACGCGGTGATGGGTGCAGACCGGGGCTTTAGGACGGACATATCCTTCACAGTGTTTTTAAACGATCCGGAAAGTTACGATGGCGGTGAACTCGTCATGAATAGTTCCGTTGGTGAACAGAAATTCAAGCTGCAAGCAGGTTCAGCCATTGTTTACCCCTCGACAACACTTCACAGAGTTGCCCCTGTCACAAGAGGCGTAAGGCAAGTCACTGTCAGCTGGTTACAAAGCCTTGTCCGCTCTGCCGAGCATCGTGAAATTCTCTTTGACATCGATACAACCCGCCGCGCCATATTTGAACGAGATGGGAAAACCAAAGAGTTTGATCTCTTAAGTAAAAGCCACGCCAATCTTCTCCGGCTCTGGGCAGAGCCTTAAAAAGACTAACCCCAAAAAAAGGCTGCCTAAAAAGGCAGCCAAAGTTGTCTTGGGGAATTTAACAAGTAAATTAAACCGTTAATAGCGAGTGGATCGTGTCTTTCAGTGCTAAGCGTTCCTTCTTAATCTCAATGATGTGATCATCACTCAGAGTTTCGACTTCACTTTCATGCCGATGTACCAATCGGTTAACCCGATGATAATCATCCGCCAACTTTGCGAAATGCGCATCAGACTGCTTCCTTGTGTGAATGCTGTCTTTGTGTTCTGGAAATTCTTCCAAAAGTTCATGCGGTGTATGCTGAGACATTCTCACTCCCTCATAACTGTCATCTACGATTATAGATTAGAAAGATACTGCAGCTCTCACATTGACTTAGGTCAACAGGGAACAAAAAAATTGGAGAGATAATTTGAAATAATTTCATTTGATGGAAATCGAACCATCTGCTCAATTCAGAGCGATACCACCGAGAAGCATATCAACATCGTGACCGTTATTTGCAAGAGGAAGAACCAGGCTTTCGACCTCAACTATTCCAGGCTGATCCCCAATATAAGGCAGAACAGTCCGTACCGGTTTCTTAGACTCCACCACTTCGCGATAAAGCTCATAAACCAAACTTGGGGCTATTTGCGTTGGAATTTCACTTACACGGAGACCTGTATATTTGCCACATGTAATTTCATCTATTTTTGTGCCAATCAACCGATATTCAAAATCAAGAGGATCAAGATAGACATCCAATAATTCACAGTAAGGTAAAATATGCGGGATATTTAAAGGGTCAATATCCTTACGCCCAGGCAGCCTGCCAACAGAGGACAAACTCTTCCAATAACGCAATAACTCAATAAGGTGAGCACTATCGATCTCTAAAGATCTGCTAACCTCTAAACTTTGCACTTTAACACCTCCCCGAACATACAAAGAGAGAACCCAATCACCGAAAACACATCATAAATCAATCGTGTTAATATTTCTTAATGGGCATGCCCAAAACGTGCAAAATTTTACCGTAAGATTCTACTCGTCAACCTAATCTAAAAACCACTTGGCTTAAAAACCATCAAGTAAAACACTATCACAACTGCGGGAAACGCGAGTGACCCTAAAACCATCCACCATCTGTTCATACGCCAATAATGTTTGGGTAAATCGTCCCCTGTATCCAGAGAAAGCTTGATAAGATCCCGCATCCTGATCTGCACCCAAACGACAGGCAGCCAGCAAAGGCCCGCAAAAAAATACAAACCAAGCCCCCAGTAAATCCAGCCGTCTGTTAGGTCGTAACCACCCAGGTGAACTAGGGCTAATCCGGTCAATAACTGAATAATTACAGAGGGTGTCGTAAAAAGCCAATCAGCAATAACGACATGGCGTACGGTAAAATACATAACCGAAAGATCCTTGTTCCGGGTGGCCATGAACATATAAAAAGCACTGCCAATTCCAGTTCCAAACAGAATGGTTGAGCTAATAATATGAACCCATTTGAGGAGTAAGTATTCCATTGAGCTATAGAGACATAGCAGGAGGAGAAAGAACAGTTAAAACAATGGTGTTATAAACTTGTTACTTCTTATACTCCTCGTTTAAGATCATCTATCAAAACAATTTACACAGCCCTATCCTCCTCTTTTATCCGAAATATTTGGAGCCAAGAATGAACCCAAATGAGCCTATTTTCAAATCGGTTTTTGGCAAGGATTGGGATAATCTGCCCCCCGTGATGCAAAAACACTATGCGGTTCGTGCAAACAGTGATGATCAAGTCACGGTGGAGGGTAAACTCGACATTAAAATCTCTCCCTTTGTCAGCTTAATGGCAAAGCTCACGGGAATGCTGCTCGCCCATTCTGGAGATGCAGTCCCCGTCACCGTCATCTTTCGAAGCTATGAAAAGTCAAACCAGAATTCATCGTTGCAATCCAAATCATTCTACTTCGATCGAACATTTCACTTCCCAGACAAAGGCGATATTACCTTTCGCTCCCGCATGGAGCATGTGAAAGATAACATCTTAATCGAATTTATGCGCTTTGGTATCGGCTGGAAGCTAAGCTATGAGTGGGATGGCGAGAAAGTAATTTTGCGTCACAAGGGATATGTCTGGCGACTATTTGGTAGGATGATCCCGATCCCGCTTTCCCTCGTTATGGGCAAGGGCTATGCGGAAGAAGCCCCTCTTTCCGAAGACAGCTTTTCAATGTGGACCCACGCCAACCACGACTTATTTGGCCCGACATTTGGTTATGCCGGCGAATTCAGGGTAACGGAAGTTTCATGCAGCAATCAGTCTTAATCCTCGGTGGTTACGGAAATTTTGGCAAGCGCATTGCCAAGGCTCTTACCTCTGATGGTATCCCTGTAATAATCGTTGGAAGAAATTTAGAGAAAGCCGAGAGCTTTTGCCGAGAGCTTGCCAAAGACTTGGTCAGCACCGCCTGTTTTGACGTTAATAAAGACTTAGAAACCCAGCTAACAAAACTTAAACCTGTTGTCGTTATCAACACTTGCGGCCCTTTTCAAAACAGCGATTATAGCGTTGCAGATATCTGCATAGACCAACGTGTTTCTTATATTGATCTCGCAGATGGTAGAGATTTTGTTTCGAAAATTAGCACATTAAACGTAAAAGCAAGGGCAAAAGGCATTGCCGTCATAAGTGGCGCCAGTACCGTACCGGGCCTTTCCTCTGCAGTCATAGAACACTTCAAACACACGTTCTCTGAAATTGACAGCATGACCTATGGCATTAGCCCTGGACAAAAAGCTGAACGTGGTCTCGCCACAACTCAAGCCATTATGAGCTACGTCGGAAAAAAATTTGGTAAGGTAAAAAGTGACGATATCGAGCGGTTCGGCTGGCAGGATATCTACCAACAAAAATACCCGGTACTTGGTAACAGATGGATGGCCAACTGCGATATTCCTGATCTCGATCTCCTACCCGAACATTATGGGATTAAAAGAATCCATTTTTCCGCAGGTCTGGAGCTGGGCGTGATGCATTTGGGGTTGTGGGGAGTATCGTGGCTTGTACGTTTGGGCCTGCCCCTAAAATTACAAAACCATGCTCCCTGGCTTCTCAAAGTGAGTAACTGGTTCAATGCCTTGGGAACCTCTGGTGGTGGGATGCACGTTATCCTTAGGGGCAAAGATCAGGCCGGGCAAGCTCTTACCCAGAAATGGTTTATCGTAGCTCTTAAGGGAGATGGCCCCCAAATCCCAACCATACCGGCAATCGTTCTTGCAAAAAAAATCGTCCGAAATCAAACAAAACTAATAGGTGCGATGCCCTGTGTTGGACTGGTAACTCTGGAAGAATACCTTCAGGAACTGGCACCCTTTAACGTCAAAACCTACGAAGAAGGGATCTAATTACAAGATCCCTTCTTATCTATCCGATTACTCACCATCATATTTCACCATGGGTTAGTAATCGGATTAATTATTGCAGTTCTTAATGCTAGGCTAAGTCGCATCTGGGCGGCTGATGTCCATTAAGAGTTTTTCGGTTTTCGCATCTTCTATCTTATTAATCAGTCGACTGGACTCCTGATTGTCGCGCAGAGTTTTAGTTATTGTGATTGAGGTATGCACCAGCATGATTGCTGACATCGCGTAAAACCCTTTGGCTGAAAAGCTGGCTTCCATAAAGAAAATACCGCCCGCCATCATCGCCACAGCAATGGCAAAAGATAAATAGGTGAAGTTCAACCAGACTGATGAGTGATTGCTATTTTGCTCATTCATTTCACTATACCTTTTCTAATATGGTTATTGGTTATTGGTTATTGGTTATTGGGTACTGGTGCTATGCCCGTTACTGATTTTGTTTTGAAGCCGAGCGAGTACATCTTCTGCCGATGTTTTTTGCGGGGTGCCACAACCTGCTTCCGCAAGCTTGTTAATAATGCAAGCTGGGTCTCCGGTCTCTTCCATCTCACTTATGGCTTCTGCAGTTGTGTCGATTTGTTGCTGGCGGACACGTAATCGATTTAACGTTTCTTCGGCATCCTTTAAACTTGATTTTCCACTACCCGGCATTGTCTCCCGAAGTCTTTGTGTTTTATCCGTAGCCTTCGCAATACGCTGGCCGCGCTTTAGCTCACGCAATCTCATTTCTGCTGTCCGAACAATGCCCTTTAATCGTTCAATTTCGGTTGAATACTGGGTTTGGGCCTGTTCAGTGGCATCACACTCAGCTTCAAGAACGGCGATAGTTTCTGCTGCTTCTTGTGCAAGATCTTTCTTATCCTGCTCGATAGCAGACAACGTACGGCCTTCTAAGTCTGCAATGCGTACCAAAAGTCACTTATGTTGAATAACTTCTTGTTCATTTTGAGCGATTGCAATCGCCACAGCTTTACGGGCTGAAACCACTGCCTTTCCGCAATCATTTACCTGCTGCTTTAAAATTTCCAGGGCATGCTCGTCAGTTAAGTCCTCTGCCGCCTGATTGGCCACGCCACGCATGAGAGTAATTATTTGCTTAAACATTCTGCATTCTCCATTATGAACGGTGTTCACAATTCAAGAATACAGAATTATGAACTGCGTTCAATATTTTTATTGAGCACAGTTCATAATAAAACAACCCCTCTCTCAAAAAAGAAATATTAACAACAGGATAAGCACGAAACTTAAATACATAGACTGCAAGATATTTAAGAAAAGAATCGGAAAATCACCGAAATCTACACAAGATTAGTGCTCGTCAAATAGGTAAAAAAAACTGGAAGGACACTCTGACCATTAAAATTTCTTTTGAGTATAGCCCCAACACCCCGTGTAGGGGCTATACCTTCAGCTCGTACGAATATTTAAATTTTCAGCGGACCATTCCATAGCAAACAAATCCCGAACGGTATCTACTCGACTTTCAGAATGAGAAGCCCATTTTAGAATTTTGACAAGAACCTCTCGACCATCCCTACCATCGAGAATACTAAAAGCCGTACTATGAAGTCTTTTATCCAACCCCTTCTGGGCAGCAGAGGCAAACTCTCGCCTATCTGAATTGGCATGAGTAGATATAAAATTTTCCACCTCGGTTAATCTTTGCGATAGAGCACTTAAAACCTGATCGTTATAGTATTTAACCTGTGAAGCGATATCTTTATGCAAGATAGGCAAAACATCATCTAAAGCGTCCTCAACAATCCAAGCCAACAAATTCGTCTCACGAGAAACACCCGCGAGGGCTTTATGCCTTAAAACATAAGCATCCGCCTTTAGCTTCACACGATGACCATCGTCAAATGCGACAACATAGCCTTCCACACCCTTAAGTGCTCGCCCATTCTCCACAAACTCTTTCACATCCTTGACTTGGCCAAAGGTATTTACCAACGGCACTCCGAAGTGCTCAGCCACTGCTTTAAGTTCTGCATGATTATGATAACTACCGCTTATAGTCTCCCGAAGTGCCAGCAGAGTGATCTCCGGTTTATCATAAGAAACCACAATCCTACTTTCAGGAGATGTGAACTCGAATATCGGCGTTATGCCATCAGCTAAAAGCGCCAGGCATAAAGATTTTACCGCATCACTAGCCACCGCATAGGCGGCTTTGGCTTGGCTGGTTTCTCCCATACGTGACATAAAAACCAACCGACTATTAAGTATACAAGGGTGGATCATAGATCCATCAAGTTTATCCATGATGACATGCGGTTGATCCCACGAGATATCTTCTGGGGCCTGACGTTCACCAATATTGAAAAATTTATGAAACGGGCGCGCCAAAATCTGACCATTTAAATCAAACTTCAACCCCCGGCATTCACACGCCACAGGGTTGGTGAATGTTTTATCATTAACAAACGCATAGTTCACCACGGTGTATTCGTCACGCTCAGCGACGACCATCCCATTTTCATTAGAGATAAATGGTAATACGTCGTCAATCGTTTCAATTTTTACTTTCATTTCTTTCACCCATAAAAAAACCGCTCCAAAAAGAAGCGGCTATCGAAAAAGTATATTCATGTTTTCTAACTCACAAATTACTCCGTTCGTAGCCTTTCGCCTGGTTCCAAATCGAACGCACAAAACCCATCACTCTCGTACGATACGAGAATGTTTGTCATTGCATTATTCAGCAAATTATATTGCATGGGTTTCTTGTTCATGTTGTCGAAATAGCTTTTTCAAAACTTCGTGTCAACAAAACAATACACATATAGGTAGTAAACACATAGACAAAACACAAAGAAATCAAACTATATAGATATATCAAGATAGCGTTACCTCCAGCCAATAAGTGACCTCGCACCAACCGACTTGGCCGCGATAAAATACCCATTGTTGGCATTGTAACGATTGACGGATATGGTGGTAAAATTACGAAACTTTGGTCTCAAGGCATCCTACGGAAAGAACAGATTGAAAGAACAGATAATGGAATTTCAAAAAGCGACCGCAGATGACCTCGACTTACTTTGTTGGATCGCAAATCAGGCAAAAGGACATTGGGATTATTCTCAAGATTTCCTCGATAAATGCCGTATATATTTTGAAGAGGAATTCACCGAAGACTATCTGAAAAAATCGCAAACCTATCTGATAAAGGTATCTGATAAAGTAGTTGGTATGGGCGCTCTGTTATTAGATGAAGAAGAAGGCCCCATGTTAGATCAATTCTGGTTGCTTCCGGAGCATATTGGCAAGGGATATGGCAAACAGGCATTTGCCATTTTCATCGACCAAGCGAAACAGCTTGGTTGGAGTTCTCTCATCATCATTTCGGATATCTACGCAGAGGGATTCTATCTCGCAATGGGCACCAAACGGATTGGAGAGCTTAAATCCGAAGTTCAAGACAGTATGCTGCCTAAAATGTTGTTGGAATTGACTTAAACCTTCCTAACTTTACCCACGCCTTCAAAATTGTAAGCCTAAAAAGCTGATAAAAGATTGAGCGATAACCCGATTTATGTGAGCCTCAGGGATGCTTCATATCACCGATCTCTGCACCAACTTAATCGGGCCAATAACGCTTTTCCTTAAACCGAGTGAGTGTATCGCAATTCTTGGGGCTTCAGGGTCTGGAAAATCCCTTCTACTTCGCGCCATTGCCGATCTAGACCCTAACAAAGGCGATATCAGCCTTTTTGAACAGAACCGTTGCGATGTAGAGGCCAATATTTGGCGACAACAGGTTGCCTTAGTACCTGCAGAAAGTGGGTGGTGGGGAGATTATGTCAGAGAGCATTTCCAATCAAATACACATACCATTGAGCTCCTCAAATCCGTAGGATTACCAGACGCTCTGGATTGGGAAGTATCCCGCCTTTCTACAGGAGAGCGACATCGGCTGGCAATCGCCAGGGCCTTACAAAGAGAACCAAGGGCCCTCCTTCTTGACGAACCAACAGCTACTTTAGATGACAAAGCCACTAAAGTTGTTGAAGAGCTTATCGAACAACAAAGATCTAAAGGCGTCGCGATCCTCCTTGTTACACATAATATCGATCAGGCCAAAAGGCTTGCATCTCGTTCTCTGTCGCTCAGAAAAGGCCGTCTAGAGCCCGCATCAGAGACCCAAGCATGAGCAACTATATCACCCTCTCTTACATTGATCTGATCGCAGGCTCTGCTTTTCTTATCTTGAACGCTCTGTTCTCTATTTTACTGAGGCTTAAGTTAGAGCGTCAGTTGCTGGTGGCCTCTCTACGTATGATCGTGCAACTGCTTATGGTTGGACTGGTTCTGAAAACCGTCCTTGCCTTATCCTCGCCCTGGCTTACGGCCTTAATCGCCTTTTGCATGATAGCCTTTGCCGGGCGGGAAATTCGAGCTCGACAAGAACGCCAACTCAAAGGCTTGTGGGGATATAGCCTCGGCACAGGGGCTATGATGATGGCCGGGATGATAGTGACCGTCTTTGCCCTTACCACTCAGATAAACCCGATGCCCTGGTGGTCGCCCCGTTATGCCTTGCCATTGTTTGGCATGATCCTAGGCAATACCATGACAGGCGTAAGTCTAAGCTTGGATACTCTACACACCGCTCTCTACCGCGAGCGCATATCCATAGAAGCACGCCTTCTTTTAGGGCATACTCGCTGGGAAGCAGTAAGGCGGGTTACCCGCCGCGCATTACGCAGTGGTTTCACCCCGATTATCAACTCCATGGCCGCGACAGGAATAGTCTCCCTGCCTGGCATGATGACCGGGCAAATTCTTTCAGGTGTCGATCCCCAAGAAGCGGTGAAATACCAGTTGTTGATTATGTTCCTTATCGGTGGCGCAACAGGTCTCGGGGTAATCGGAGCCGTTTACGGCAGTATTTGGCGCCTGACGGATAAAAGACATCGCCTTAGACTGGATCGCTTGAAACCAAAAAGCTCTTAATCACCAAACCGTTGGGGTGGATATTTCTTAATCCCTCGCATTTATTTATGGAACCAATTTCAACAAATTAAAATTCAAGGCAACTAAAAACAGGCCTGCTAAAAACAATGTTTCCATGCCGATAATCATAATCGGTCGAAGTCCAAGGTTCTTAAATTCCCCCAGCGCCGTTTTCATTCCAAGCCCAGCGATTGCCATAACCAGGCAGGCACGTGATAGATCGTTTAAGACAGGAAGGGACTGTTCTGGTAGCAGGCTAAAACTGTTGGCAATTACCAAAACAACGAAGCCAACGAGGAAAAGCGGCAACGGCAGCTTAAAGGCATTGTTATCACCTGTTTTCCTGGACACGACCAGCGAGATGACAAGAACAACGGGCACCAACATGGTCACGCGTAATAACTTTGTGACAGTGGCAATATCACCGGCCTGCTCAGAGATCCCATAACCAGCGCCGACGACCTGAGCGACATCATGGATGGTGCCGCCTAAAAATATGCCTGCTTCGATATCTGAAAAAGTAAAGTACGACGACACCATTGGATAGAGGATCATCGCGACAGTACTAAGGGTTGTTACGCCGATCACAGTAAAGAGGGTATCTTGCTCAAGACGATTATCCCGAGGCATTACCGCCGATATTGCAAGAGCAGCCGATGCACCACAGATCGCGACAGCGCCTCCCGTGAGGATACCAAAAGCACCCTTTTCCTTATTCCAACGGGCCAGACACCAGCCAAAGAGAATAGTGAGCACAAGGGCTGAGACAACAAAGACCAGAGTATGCCATCCGAGATCAACAAAGGCGTCAAACGTAATCCTGGCCCCAAGTAAAACGACACCAAAGCGCAGTACTGTTCGAGAGCAAAACTCTATCCCGGTTCGACAGGGACTATCTTTGTGTAAAAAATTAAAGGCCATCCCAAGCAGCAAGGCAAAGAGCATGGTAGGGCCACCATAATGGTCAGATAGGAATGAAGCCGCCATGGCGACGGTAAGGCAAGCCAATAGGCCCGGCAACAGAGTTCTACGTGCCAGTAGAGCTTCCATAATTAGTGTCCTGCTTTATCAGAAAAAACCTTCCGCCGAGGAGACGGAAGGTTGAGTTGAGGGACGTCAATCAGAACGTTCGGGCGAACCCCAGTGTTCAAAACTGTTGAGGTTTTCTAAGGTTTAGATATGAACAAAAACGTCATTATTGCTCACAGATACCTCAAAGGTTTTTGCTTTTATTTTATCATCAGCGAGGAACGCGCCTGACCTAATGTCAAACTCCCAGCCATGCCAGGAACAGCGAACCACAGCGTCCTTTTCACCATAGATAAATTCATAATCGTTGGTCTTTTGCGTTGTACCACATTGCGGCCCTTCACAAAGTGCTGCGCCTCGGTGCGGACAGATATTCAACAGTGCATAGTAACCACCGTCGATATTGAAAATCCCCACGGACATGCCATTGACGTCAACAATCTTCTGGTTACCGGGGGAAACGTCATCTGCCTTGCAGACCTTAATCATTTGTCCAGTCATGAAGTCTCTCCCTATTCAGCAGCTATAGCGGCATGAGATGCCCCAAGGCGTTTGTAAACTTTCAAAGCATTGCCGCCGAGGATGTTTTCACGCCACTCAGGTGGAATGTGTAACGAGTCAACGGAATCATAGTCCCAATGCGGGTAATCAGAGGCAAACATCAGGGTGTTTTTGCCATCCATGGCTTCGAGTGTGGACCATAGGTGCTGATTATTGGCAGGCTGCTCCAACGGCTGGGTCGTGAAGCGGACATTGCGGGCACAATATTCGCTTGGCAGCATCTTCAACCACGGGGTTTCCTTACGCAAGGCTTTGAAGTTAGCATCCAGGCGCCACATCAAACTTGGCACCCAGGCCACGCCACATTCAATCACAACAAAATAGAGGTCTGGCCATTTTTCAAACACACCATGAGCAATCATACTGGCCACATGGGTCATTGCAGTTTGCGGAAGCAGTGCGTGGGTTTCCCAGAAATAGGTGGTCGGCCCAGCACCAATAGGGGTGGAGTTCACCCCACCCTGACCACCGAGGTGGATCGCAAACGGGAGACCCATTTCAGCACAGGCTTCATAAATAGGATGATAGAAAGGATCACCATAGGGGCGTTGTGCTCCGTGAGAAGCCAAGACCTGTACGATATCCGGGTGCCCCCCAATACGGCGAATTTCTTCGGCCGCGCCATGAGGATCTGTTGGGCTGATGATGAGCGAGCCTTTAAAACGCTTATCCAGCGGCATCCACTCGTTGATCATCCATTCATTATAGGCCTTCACCAGGGCGTGCGCGTAATGCGGATTTGCCAAGGTTGAAGCTTCCAGCGCTTCGTCACCAGTGAGGATCGCATAGTCGATATTGTATCGATCGAGATGCTTTTCCTTCATTATGGTGTAGTGCTCGTGCTGGGTCTCTGGGTTGATATCAGCGCGTTTAAAACCTTCAGGGTGGAACCAGGCACGGTGACCGTGCGGGAAGGATCCTGTTGGGCCGGTTTTTTCACCGCGCACAAAATAGTCTTTCCAGTACCCATCAAGATAGGGCAGCAAAACCTCTGCATCGGTCCAATAGTTATGGCAGTCGCAATCTACGATGACCATGAGCACTCTCCTAAGTTCGGGCCAACGTTGAGTTCGCGGCCAATTATATTGTTGTTAAATTCCCTCCGGATGAGAACGTAATCATGACGCGCTGCAGGAGTTGGCTAAAGCATAGGATCAACACCTTCAAATGATGAAACGATAATATCTGAGTGTATTAATCGGGTATTTAGATTGAAATTTGTCGCATTTGTTGTAGGCAGGTCGCAATTGGCGATATATTGATAGTTAAAACAACAAGAGGCAGGGCCTCGTAGCGAAATTAACGGAGGCCCAAATACCCGTAAGAGGTATCGACCTGGAGATTTCAAAACGGGCCGCGCCTGTTTGTGTTGGGAAAGAAAGAGTACCGCGCCATGAATATAGAGCTTATCGAAACATTCTTGAACATTACCGAAACCCGGAACTTCAACCGCTCGGCCGAACGGTTGAATATTACCCAGTCCACTGTAAGCTCTCGGATCAAAACACTTGAGCAAGGGCTCGGCACTCAACTGTTTGAACGCGGACGCACTGGGGCTGAGCTTACCGCAGAAGGGCGGCGGTTTGAGAGTTATGCGCGCAACATTCGCCTGAGCTGGAATCTGGCGCGACAAGATCTCGGCATGCCCGAGGGATACGACGGCGTATTGCGGGTCGCAGCCCAAGTATCTCTTAGGGAAAGCTTGTTGCACCACTGGGTGGTCTGGCTACGTCAGGAGTTCCCTAAAACCGGAATTCACGTAGAAGCCGACTACTCAAAAAGCATGATCGACGACCTCATGTTCGGCAATCTCGATATCGGGGTACTCTATACGCCACAGTATTTACCAGACCTCGAAATCCAACCTTTGCTCGATGAAAGGTTCATGATGGTTTCGTCAGAGCAAACCGGGATTGATGACCTGAAACTCGAGACCTACATCCGCATGGGATACAGCCCACACTTCATCACACGTCACGTAGAGTTGCTCCCCCGTCTGCAGCACGCCCCTTTGACTATGGGGCTCTATTCTCTCGCCGAAGATTTCATCAAAAGCAAAGGAGGATCTTGCTATCTTCCAGCGGCTGTTGCACAAAAATTGATTACAGAAGACGGCTTTTTCGCAGTGCCTGATGCCCCTGAGATCAAACAACCCGTCTATATTGCCTACCTAGTGCGCAACAGACACAAACCGGAGATAAGAAAGGCAGTCAAAGCCTTACAGCTTATTGCCATCGAATAACGTCCAAAACATACCCAACCTCTACGCTCCGGAGTTTCAATTGAAATTTTCGATTGAAACATAGAGAATTTTCACCTTACCCCCACTCACTCTGCGCCCTAAAATCACTTTATGATTTCCGCACATCTCGCGGAAAATAAAGAGCAAAGCCGACCATATTATCGGCTCGTTATGGGATAAGTGCACATGAATACCTTAGTAAATCCGTTGGTCTTGAACCAGTCACAGCCTTGGCCGAATGATGAAATTTCGGTTCGTTGTATCCAGATAACGCAGGAAACCCACGATGTGCGCTCTTTCTGTTTCGCAGCTGACGAGCCTCTATTGTTCACTTTTAAACCCGGCCAATATGTGCAGATCACAACTGATATTGATGGCACCCCAACCAGCAGAATCTATTCGATATCAACGCCACCTTCACGCCCGCACAATTTTTCCATTACCGTAAAACGCGTCCCCGGTGGCGTAGTATCAAACTGGCTACACGAGAGCTTTCAGGTCGGCGACACCCTCTGCATAAAAGGCGCAATGGGCGCGTTCAATTTTTCTGATCTCCCCTCACGGAAAGCGCTGATGTTATCAGGCGGAAGCGGCATCACCCCCGTCATGTCCATGTCTCGCTGGCTTTATGATGTCGCCGATGATGTCGATATCCATTTTGTCCACAGCGCGCGAACACCTTCGGATATTATTTACCATCACGAGCTCCAATCTATGGATACCCGTACTCCCAATTTTCGTTTATCCCTGGTGTGTGAAGGCAGCCTGACCGGAGAAACATGGTCAGGCTATAGGGGTTTTCTCAACAAAGAAATGCTGGAACAAATGGTTCCTGATCTGATGGAGCGGACGATATATATCTGCGGGCCGGAACCCTATATGCAGGCGGTACGCAAGATCATCAAAGCCTTAGATTTTCCGATGGACCAGTACCACGAAGAAAGCTTTGGCGGCGCGACCCTGCCCGCGGCCACTTCACCAGAGGCAATCCCTAGCCCGACAAACGACAATGATGATACTGCCTCTGACACCAGTAATGAGCCCACAAAGACTGCCCTGAACGGGAAGAGCAAAGATATAGAGCCATTATCAGAAACGATCTCACCCCCTACCCAATACTCTAGTCAAAGCTCCAGCCTCACCTTCACAAAGGCTGACAAGAGCGTCTCTTGTGAGGCTTCAGAAACGATCTTAGATGTCGCCGCCAAGAACGGCTTGTGGGTGGCCTCCGCCTGCCGGATGGGCTTTTGTGGCTCTTGCAAGGTACAGAAAGTATCTGGCTCCGTCTCTATGACCCACTCTGGTGGCATCACAGATGTGGAAATAGAACAGGGTTTAATCCTCGCGTGCTGTAGCTATGCGCAAGACGATGTCGTACTCGAACTGTAAGGATCGTCATTACAGTTCATCCTTATCCTTCGTTGCTGCATCGTTTGTGTAGCCGAGCTACACTGCGATCTTGGCGTCTTGTCTAAGACTAAACTACTACCGACTAAAGTCGGTAGGTTTTGGGTAGGGCCGACTAAAAGTCGGCTTCGTGTCTAAAGAGCGTGCTTCGCACGCAACTTAGTTTTTTTACCGCATAGAATGCGGTGGTTTTAACCATTTGTGAGACAATAAATTGAAATGACTAATGGGCTACTTTAGGAAAATTGTAACGGCTCGTTTTGACAGCAAATATCCAGCACTTAAAGGGTTGTCTGATTAGTAGAAAACCACCGGGCCAGATGATCCATTACCAATCTGATCCGGCGGGGCTGGATGGCTCCGGAGGGATAGACCATCTGCAGCGCCGTCGGGGTTGAGGCGAAATCCTGTAATATTGGTACCAACGCACCAGACTTGAGATCGTCTTGAATATCCCACTCGGTTTTCAATGCGATCCCATGCCCCGCACGACACCAAAGCCTCACCAAGTGACCATCATTGGCAATGCGGTTTCCACGCACAGTGTATTTGCGCTCTTTTCCCTCAACATTAAATCGCCACACCTGATCAACCTGAGCGCCAAAACGCATCAGAATACAGTTGTGTTGCTCGAGATCACTCGGGTGTTGCGGCGTACCGTGGGCTTTCAAATAATCCGGCGAAGTACATACCAAGCGCCGATTACTGCCAAGCTTTCTGGCCCGCAGCGTACTATCAGCTAAAGCTCCAAAACGAAGAGCCAGATCAAGCCCCTGCCCAACAAGATCAACGTATCCATCATTAAGAGAGAGATCGATACTGACTTCTGGGTGTTGGCGCATAAATTCGTCAAGCAGCGGGGAAATTCGATTGTAACCAAGATCTATGGGGGCACTGATGTGAATGGTGCCTGAAACCTTCTCTACCCCAAGCTTGATGCGAGACTGAACTTCATCGGCCTCGGCAAGGATACGGCGCGCACCGGATACCAGCTCTCGACCTTCATCAGTGAGACTGATCGATCGCGTCGTTCGAGTGAGAAGTCGCGCCCCGTAATAGATCTCAAGCGCGGCGAGACGTTCGGATACACTCGCAGGGGACAGACCGAAATCACGTCCCGCGGCTGCCATGCCACCCTTTTCTACAATCCGCAAAAACAGAGTGAGGTTATCCAGATCCATATACCAACACTCCAATTATTCGGATTTTCCAAAATATCATTTTGAATATTGCTCAATTATCTGGACCAAGAGCAAGTGCTATCTGTTGCCCCTAAATAGAGAAGCCCTCTCAATAAAGGAAAACGCGCGATGAAAGCTGTTGCACTTACCCACTACCTACCGATTGAAGATTCGAACTCATTTTTCGATGTTGAGCTCGCAAAGCCAACGCCATCCGGCCACGACATTTTGGTCGCGGTGAAAGCTGTCGCCGTAAATCCGGTCGACACCAAAGTCCGCGCCCCAAAAGACAAAGTTGAAGAAAGCCCACGTGTTATTGGCTACGATGCCAGTGGTGTTATTGAGGCTGTCGGTGCAGACGTCACCCTCTTCAAAGTTGGCGATGAAGTCTATTACGCTGGAGACATCACCCGTCCTGGCACCAACGCCGAATACCAGTTGGTCGATGAGCGCATTGTCGGGCACAAACCAAGCACACTCTCTCATGCTCAAGCCGCCGCCCTCCCGCTCACAAGCATTACCGCTTACGAAGCTTTTTTCGATCGTCTGGGTATAAACCGTGATGGCGCCGACAAAGGCCAGAGCATTTTGATTATTGGTGCAGGCGGCGGTGTTGGCTCCATCGGCATTCAACTCGCCAAACTGGCTGGGTTGACCGTAATTGCGACCGCATCACGACCAGAGACCAACGCTTGGGTAAAAGAACTTGGCGCTGATCACGTCGTCAATCACCGCGAAAACATGGTCGATCAAGTTCTCGCCCTTGGCATTCACCATGTAGATCACATCGCGATTTTCAACGACATGCGTCACTGGGAAACCGCTGTAGAGCTAATCCGCCCCCAAGGTGGCATTGTCACCATTGACGACACCGATCTGCCGATGCCGATGAACGATATGAAGATTAAATCGGCCAGCCTGCATTGGGAGTTCATGTTCGCGCGCTCCATGCACAACACACCGGACATGATAGAGCAACACAAGCTGCTCACACACATCGGCAAAGAAATCGATGCCGGACGTATCCGCACGACGGTTTCGGAGATATTGTCACCGATCAACGCTGATAATATTCGAAAGGCCCATGCCCTGATTGAAGCTGGCACGGTTAAAGGCAAAATTGTTCTCGAAGGCTTTTAAGGCCGCTTGCGGCTCGCTTCATCGGCGGGCCGCCCCCTTACGCTCGAGCCAGTATCTTAAGCTGATCACCTCAATGCTTAGAAATTTCCTCTCGGAGATTTATTCGAGAATTTCGTAAGAGAAGACATCCTGTACAGGACGACCAAACGCATGCGCGATTTGAAAGGCAAGCTCCAGTGAGGGAGAATACTTGGCCTTTTCAATCGCAACGATTGTTTGCCGAGAAACTCCGGTCTTCTCAGCCAGTTCTTTTTGCGTCATCTCATCATGGTCAAAGCGTAATCGACGAATATTATTACTGATCTGCCCCTTGTTCATCTCACATTCCCCCACGATAGAGGAACAGCTTTACGAGATCTCCGATAAAGTTGGCAATAAACATCGAGAAGATAATCAGAAGAAACACAATATGAGGTGCCACCATCTCTAACGCCAGAAGCGCCATAGAAGCCATAAAACCAACACTAAAAATCAAGAGTATAATCTGCATGCATTTAAGGCTGTAGAGCTTGTCACGCTCATCATTCAGCATGGGCTCGTAGCCCTTGGTCACAATTGCATGGATGATGGTAACGAGAATCTGTACCACAATACTAACCGCGATACCGCCGCCGATCAGCAAAAAGAAACTCTTGCCAATAAGGCTGTAAACATCTGGTCCGACCAAGCGGCCCTGCTCATGCAAACCAAACATATAAAAAGCAAAAAATACAAACAAAATGAGGGACGTAATAAGCGATACGATTACCCTTTTTTCCTGCTGTGACATGCCTATCTCTCCTCAATTTCAAATTAACTCTATGTCATAAATACTTCACTTTTTGTAAAATAAACATAACTCGAAGTCAAATATATTTGACTCTCATGAAAATTGATTACAAAGTGCCGTAAGCGCATAAAACAGTAAGCCTCAGCTTCACTTGTTTTATGTCAAAGAGACCAAGCACACATATTAGACAAATATTTCAGATCACTAACTAAATTATATAGAGGAAGAATGATGGCACCCACGGCTAAATTTTGGGATCGAATGGCAAACCGTTATTCAAAATCACCCGTTGCTGACGAAGTTTCGTACCAAAAGAAACTGCAAACCACCCAAGACCACTTCCACCCGGATATGGAAATCCTTGAGCTCGGTTGCGGAACGGGTTCCACTGCCATCACCCATGCCCCCTTTGTAAAGCATATCCGCGCGGTTGATATCTCTTCAAAAATGCTCACAATCGCTCAGGATAAAGTCGATAAAGCAGGCATCGATAACATCACCTTCGAACACTCAACCATCGAAGATCTCAGCGTTGCTGACCAATCAATAGATGTCGTCTTGGCTATGAGTGTTCTACACTTGCTAGAAGACAAGGAAGCCGCCATCGCCAAAGCACACAGCATGCTCAAGCCCGGTGGCCTCTTCATCACCAGCACTGCCTGCCTCGCCGAGAGTATGGGTTGGTTCAAACCTATCCTCGCGATTGGGAAGTTCTTCGGTCTCTTGCCTCTTGTAAAATTTATCACCGTACAGGACCTAACAAATAGCCTGATCAATGCCGGATTTCAAATTGACCACTCCTGGCAACCCGGAAAAGGGAAGTCAGTGTTTATCGTGGCGAGAAAAAATTAGATAATCCAGTTATTTAACCGCCGAATATTATCGCAAGATGAGAATAACCCTACTCACCTAGATCGCACTCAACTCCCTCATCACAAATTTCATTTTTGACAATCTAGGACAATTGCCCTAATAATATTTTATAGGTCACTTGTCCTAATGATGTGTGCCGGCGAGAGAGCGAGTCTGATGAGTAATAGCAAAAGCACACGCGACCACATTATAGAAGCAGCCGACCACCTGTTCTATCAGCAGGGGTACGAACATACCTCCTTCGCTGACATTGCCGATGCCGTGAAGATTTCGCGTGGAAATTTTTATTATCACTTCAAAACCAAAGACGACATTCTTGACGCGGTAATTAACCTGCGGTTAGCGAGCACGCAGAACATGTTGGAGCGATGGGAAATAGAGGGGCAGTCCCCAGAAGAGCGTATCAGACACTTTATCCACATATTGATCAAAAACCAGAGCAAGATCATGCGATATGGGTGTCCGGTTGGCACCCTGAGCACTGAGCTTGCAAAAATGAGCCATAGCGCCCAAACCGATGCAACCAGGCTATTCACACTGTTTCGGACATGGCTCGCTCAGCAATTTACCTCTCTTGGCCATTCGGCAGATGCGGATGATCTCGCAATGCACCTTCTCGCCCGTAGTCAGGGTGTAGCCACCCTTGCAAATGCCTTTCGGGATGAAAATTACATAGAACAAGAAGTAACCCTGATGAATGAATGGCTCAAATCCTACACCGTAAATGCAGCCCCTCATACGCAATAGCTAAGCCCAAAGCCGTTTCAACGGCTGCTTGTGAGATCAAAAAGAAAGACACCCAATGTTTATCGTTCAACTAAAGTTTTCAGACAATAAAAGCCAAGCCAGTCAATTCATGGATGCCCACAAAGAATGGATCAAGCAGGGTTTTGATGATGGGGTATTTCTTGTCGTCGGTAGCTTACAACCCAATCTAGGTGGCGGCATTATCGCACACGACACCTCGCTGTCAGACCTTCAAGATAGAGTAGCTCGTGATCCTTTTGTGGTGAAAAACATCGTTAGCGCTGAAATATTAGAGATCACCCCAGCAAGAACAGATGAGCGCCTCAAGTTTTTACTCAACGAAACAAACGCCGCTTAAGTTTTATCCGATTTTAGATAGAGCTTAATTTTGACGACAGGTAAGAGAAAATGAGCACGACAGTAACAGGACCAGACGGAAAATTACGTTGCAGCTGGTCAAACACGGCCCCGGAGTTTCCCGACTATCATGACACAGAATGGGGCTTTCCCGTTGGCGATGATCAACGCCTGTTTGAGAAGATATGTCTGGAGAGTTTTCAATCCGGTCTAAGCTGGCGCACAATCCTTGTTAAGCGTGAAAATTTCCGCAAAGCGTTCCATAATTTTGATTTCAATAAAGTCGCCCTTTTCGACGAGGGTGACATCGAAATTCTGCTCCAAAACAAAGGCATCATCCGCCATCGTGGCAAGATCGAAGCCGTTATAAACAACGCCAAACGTGCGCAGGAGATGGTGAAATCCGAAGGCTCTCTTGCGGCTTTCCTCTGGAGCTATGAGCCCGATCCAAAAACGCTCGGCAAACCGCAAACACAAACGACCTCGTCCGAATCTATAGCCCTATCAAAAGAGCTCAAAAAACGTGGCTGGAAATTCGTCGGCCCGACCACAGCCCACGCCTTCATCCAAGCCATGGGTCTGATCAACGATCACGTTGAAGGCTGTGTATGCCGGGAAAAGGTTGAACAGGCGCGTAAAAATTTTAAGCGGCCCTGTGATCAATAACATTTGCAAAGGAAATTGGTGGGCCCGGCAGGACTTGAACCTGCGACATCTCCGTTATGAGCGGAGGGTTCTAACCAACTGAACTACAGGCCCACTTCAGCGCCTAATGTTGCTCAGGCGCTCGGAATCTTCAAGTGTTAATTATCCGATTCTTAAAATGTTTTTACAGATTTATGATCAGGCGTAAGAAAGTCTCGCTGCGCCGTAAGAGACTGTCTTGGAAACAGGATCTACCCGCATCAGATCTTCCCCGACCAGCACAGGCCCTGTGAAGGATTTTTTCACCTCGGCTAGCAGGTCATCACGATTGCTATCGGGCGGGACGATATGGGTGAGCAGCAGGCAACCAACGCCAGCTTGTGTCGCAACCTTACCAACTTCGTCTGAGAGGGTGTGGTACCCCGCAACCGCTTCGATGGTTTCCGCTGATCTCACGCCTTCGACCACATGCATTTCACGGTGGACAAAGACTTCATGAACCAACAGATCGACGCCTTGGGAAGCCTCGATCAAAGCCGGGCAATAAGTAGTATCACCAGAGAGAGCGATTTTGGTTCCAGCTACACTAAAGATAAAGCCAAAGGCCGGATCGATTGGCTGGTGATCAACGGCGATCACATCAACCACGACATCGCCAAACTCCAGTCGTTCACCAGCTTTAACTTCAGTGATATCCAGCTCTAGGGCCGCAGTAGAGGGACGGCGCTCGTGCTTGATACGCAGATCCAGCTCTTCTCTCCAAACCGCCATCAGGCCTTCGATAAACTTCCGGGTTCCGGTTGGCCCGAAAATACGTTGCGGTGTGGTCCGACCCTGATGCCAGGCAGAGACAATCACCTGATAGACATCGATCACATGATCGGAGTGGAGATGGGTGAGTAGAATAGCATCAAGCTTGGCACCGGATGATCCAGCTCCAACGAGACGTTGAGTAACGCCGGAACCACAGTCGATCAGGATTTGTGTCTCACCTTGCCCGCCATCACCTATTTCAGAATGACGGATTAATTGTCCTGCGCCATAACGCTCGGTATGGACTGCTGGGCAACCTGTACCCAAAAGCGTGATATCCATGATCTACTCCCTTACCTCAAACCAAACTATTTACCGTATTCTCAATTAACCTTGTCCCTCCCTATCATTCAGGGCGCTGCATCGCTCATGTAGAGTCCCTACACCTAGCTCTTTGCCTACAAAACAAGTATCAATTGAAACTAATTTATTGTTGGGTATACCACTTTGAATCGCTCGAGCACCAGAACAGTATCTTCATTGAAGGTATTTCCTGTGTCTTCTGCCCGCCGCTCAAAAAACTGACGATGTCCTTCTCGCCAATTTTCAAGACTACGGTCACCCTCGCCTTCTGCAGAGGCAAAGTCGGCGGTCACGCTTTTGAAAGGACGGAACTCGACAGAGGTCAATTGGATCAGGCAACGGGGTTGGCCCAAGAAGTCAGTAAGGATATGGTAACTTCCTGTAACAGGAGGTTCTTCCCCATCATATTCGTAGTCCCAGAGCGCCCCACAGGTTGCGGTTTTCACACCAGAGAGCACCAGCGCCAATAACTCATCCGCAAGTTCCGTACTATCGCCAAAGGACCAGCAACGAAAAGAGGCGTTCCGGTCCTACGCCGGGATATGATCCCAACAAGATTTCCAAAACGCCTCTATTATTTCTTCAGGGCTTTCACCCATAAGTAGATATCGCCTCTATCAGGTATGACCCTGTTAAGTATCCAGGAAACTACGCAGTTTGCGCGAACGACTTGGATGCTTGAGTTTACGTAGTGCTTTCGCTTCGATCTGACGAATACGTTCACGTGTCACAGAGAACTGCTGGCCAACTTCTTCCAAAGTATGGTCGGTGTTCATGCCGATACCAAAGCGCATACGCAGTACGCGCTCTTCACGTGGAGTCAAGCTGGCAAGAACACGGGTTGTGGTCTCACGCAGGTTTGACTGAATCGCAGAATCCAAAGGAATAACAGCATTTTTATCTTCGATGAAATCACCGAGATGACTGTCTTCCTCATCCCCAATCGGGGTTTCAAGCGAAATAGGTTCTTTGGCAATTTTCAGGACCTTACGCACTTTTTCAAGTGGCATGCCCAGACGTTCTGCCAATTCTTCCGGCTGTGGTTCACGGCCAATTTCGTGGAGCATCTGACGGCTGGTACGAACCAGCTTGTTGATGGTCTCGATCATGTGAACCGGGATACGAATTGTCCGGGCCTGATCCGCAATAGAGCGGGTTATGGCCTGACGGATCCACCACGTTGCGTAAGTAGAGAACTTGTAACCACGGCGATATTCAAACTTATCAACCGCCTTCATCAAACCAATATTACCTTCCTGAATAAGATCCAGGAACTGAAGGCCACGGTTGGTGTACTTCTTGGCAATAGAGATCACGAGACGAAGGTTGGCTTCGACCATTTCAGTCTTAGCACGACTGGCTTCTTTTTCACTGGTCTGCACGACTTTAACGGTCTTGCGGAACTCAGGGATCGGCAAACCTACTTCATCGGCAACCTTGGAAATACTACCACGAATTTTGATAATATCTTCTTCGTACCGCTCAGCAAACTTTGCCCAACCCTTGCCAGAATAGCCTTTGATTTCTTCAAGCCAGTTCGGGTGCAATTCGCTCCCGAAATAGGTATCAAGAAATTCTTTGCGTTCCACGCCAGATTTTTCAGCAAGGCGTAAGAGTTTACCTTCCTGAGACATCAGGTTTTTATTGAGGCCGTAAAGTTGATCCATCATCTGTTCGAGACGATTGGAGTTAAAGTGAACTCCTTCCATCAGCTCGATCATTTCATGTTTCATCTTGTCGTATTTTTTCTCGACAGAATCCGCAACCTTTTCACCAGCAAGCAAAGATGTCAGGCGCTTTTCCTGAATTTTGCTCATTTTATGCTGATGATCGGCAATGTTTTCCAACATTTCTAGAACTTGCGGTAGAAGAGCTTCTTCCATGGCAGCAAGAGACATATTGTTCTCTTCACCATCGTCGTCATCTTCTTCCTCAGTCTTGGCAGCTTCGCCTTCGGCACCTTCAGGCGGAGCAGGCTTGGCATCATCGTCTTCGTCGACAACTTTTGCACCGGGTTGAGAGACGAGTTCGTCATCAACGTCGGCTTTATCGCCAGCACCAGATTCTTCAAAAGCAATATCATCATCATTCGGGCCACTACCGTATGTAGCATCCAGATCGATGATATCTCTAAGAAGCAGGTTGCCTTCCATGAGGCCTTCACGCCAGTGCAAGAGCGAGCGAATGGTCAGCGGGCTCTCACAGATCCCTCCGATCATTTTATCGCGGCCTGCCTCAATACGCTTGGCAATCGCAATCTCGCCTTCACGTGAAAGGAGCTCAACCGTTCCCATCTCGCGAAGATACATCCGAACAGGATCATCGGTACGCCCGACTTCCTCTTCTTTTACGTTGCCAACGACGGCTTCGTCAGTTTTGGCCTCTTCATCGACAGAATCGTCTGACTCTTCGTTCTCGACAACATTAATGCCCATTTCTGAAAGAAGGGACATAATGTCTTCGATTTGCTCGGAAGACATTTCGTCGGAAGGCAAAACTTTATTAAGCTCGTCATAAGTGACGTAGCCAACTTCTTTTGCCTTCGCGATCATCTTCTTGACCGCCGCTGAATTCACATCCATCAACGGCGCATCAGAAGTTTCTTCACTAGTTTCTGTGCTTTTCTCAGCGTTTTCGGTCGCCTTGGTTACCATTTAACCTTGTACCCCAAATAGCAATTCAGCACGCCAGCATATTCGATCAATAGCTAACGTGCCCTCTCCTAACGCTCATTGACTGTCTTCGTAAGCATCCGGATCATAACTATCTAAATCGATAGCCACACCAGATGCTTCCTGCCGGAGTTGCTTGTGCGCCTCCAGCTGAGTCAATCCCGTTTCGTCCATATTCGCCGCAAATTCACGACTTTGAACTCCCTTATCCTGCTCTGCCTGTTTTTCACGGAACATAGCCGCAATATGCGTCACGCCATGCTCAGCAGCGGTGCTGTCTGTAGCTGGTCTCGCAAATTTACCGTGGTCCAAAACAGCGGGGCTCAAGAGTTCATCCAATAATCGAGAATATCCCTTATCGCACAGTTGGCATTTAAGTGCCTCTCTGTCAAGATCTGGGTCTCTTACAATCACATCAACTAGATCTTGCAACACCACATTGAAATCCTGGCTTGGAAGCCTCAAAGTGGCAAGATCCTCTAGGTGTTTGGTCAATACGCCGGGGTGATTTACCAGCGTTGCCAATAAAACTTGTTCCTGACGTCGCGCTAATAATCGTGGCGACATATTTGGTCGGGGGATTCTTGGATCGAGATTGAACGAATCCTTTCCCTTTCCACGAGCACCACCTTTACCGCCTCCCCAGGGAGTGCGATTCTGACTTTTATTGCCTGGATTATTATAGAGATTGCCATAGGGCTTGTTGTACCCCTGACGTCCATTATTTTGATAGGGAGCCGGGCCCGAATTTTGTCCCTGGTTCCCATATCCTTGACTGGCATTCGCCCCGGTCAAATTATCAAAACGACGGAACATATCTTTCTGATATTCAAACTTCAGGTCTTTATCAGTAATAACGCCGACCTGTTTTCGCAAATCTGCCTTGAGTGCGGCCCGCCTCTCCGGAGTTTCAATATCCACGCCATCGATGGTTTTCTTCCACAGCATTTCCGATAGCGGTCGGGCCTGACTTAAAAACTCCCGCATCGTGGCGGAGCCCTGGGTTTGGATCAAACTGTCGGGATCCTCACCTTCAGGCAGGGTTGCGAACTTAAGCGACTTCCCCGGCTGAATGATGGGCAGAGCTCTATCTACAACCCGAAATGCCGCGCGAATACCGGCCGTATCGCCATCAAGGCACAAAGTGGGTTCTGCAACCATCCGCCATAGTTCTTGAATTTGATCCTCTGTCACCGCAGTTCCCAAAGGTGCAACTGCGGCAGGGAACCCAGCTTGCGACAGCGCGATGACATCCATATAGCCCTCGGTCACGATGACCTCGCCCATATCATGGGCTGCCTGTCTCGCATAAGCCAAGTTGTATAGGACCTTGCCCTTATGAAAGAGAATGGTCTCGGGAGAATTCAGGTACTTCGCCTTACTATCCCCAAGGGCCCGGCCACCAAAGGCAATAATGCGGCCTCGTCGATCGGTTATCGGGAACATCAAACGATGGTTAAAGTATTCCCAAAATTCATCGCGTTTTGGGCCATCAGAGCCACCACTGTCGTCATTTTGCTTGATAACACCAATATCAACCAATTGCTGATCATCAATCCCACGGGCGTTCATTGCCTTGCGCAGCAGGCCTCTTTGAGTAGGAGCTAAACCAAGTCGAAAGCGACTAACGGTCTCTGCGCGCAATCCTCGACGGTTTATATATTCCCGGGCCTCTTTTCCATCACTGCCTGCCAGCTGTTCTTCAAACCAGCGCGCAACGTCTTCCATAACATCATAAAGACTTGCGCGTTTTTTTGATTTCTCAGCTTCTTCTTTGCTGGCCTTGGGAACCTGTAACCCTGCCTGATCTGCCAGACGCTCTACGGATTCTGGAAAAGACAGGCCCTCCGTTTCCGTGACAAAGGTAATGACGTCGCCATGAGCACCACAGCCAAAGCAGTGATAAAACCCCTTGTCGTCGTTCACCGTAAAAGAAGGGCTCTTTTCATTATGAAAGGGACAAAGACCACTAAACTCGCGGCCACGCTTGATCAGTTTAACCTTACGACCAACCACGCCGGAGACTGGCACCCGCGCGCGCAGTTCATCCAAAAATTCTGGCGTGAATGACATTGAAAGGCGTGTTCCCAACCGGCAGTCCCTTAGATCCTAGATTTCAGTTTATCACAGCATCGAACGTGGCTCTATATCTAGGCACACAAAATAATAACTTGATATCGAAATGTTGCGTAAAAAAGAAAACAGAACCAGATGGTCACCCATGGGTTCTGCTCTTATTAGGTAGTAATGGTAGCTTTAAACCAGTTTGGTTTTTACGGCCGCACTCGCTTTACCAAAGTCCATCTTGCCAGCGTATTTACCTTTTAGCGCGCCCATGACCTTACCCATATCTTTAATGGAATCGGCCCCAAGCTCAGCTATAAGATCAATAACAATCTGTTCAACTTCTTCCGCGGACATTTGCTTTGGAAGGAAGCCTTCGATTATACCGATCTCGCTTTGCTCGCGCTCAGCCAGTTCTGTACGACCAGCTTTTTCGTACATTTCGATAGAATCTCTTCTTTGGCGGATCATCTTCTGGAGCATTTCCAGTACATCATCTTCACCGATAGGATCACGACCCTCGCCTCGCGCCGCGATATCACGGTCTTTTAGTGCAGCTAAGATAAGCCTAAGCGTTGAAATCGCTTGCTTATCTTTATTACGCATCGCGTCTTTGAGAGCGTCATTCAAGCTGTTACGTAGCATTTTTTGCCCCGAACATGTTGGAAAGGGTGAGAACCTACTCCATAAAAAAGAAAATGGCAAAGATTCATAATTTACATAAGTTATTGATATTAAACAATATTTTCTTTTGGTGTTTTTCTTGACCTCTAAGGGACTTATGCTTATACAAAGGCCTCAGCTATTAAACCGCTGACGCTTTCGTCTGCCTAGAGGACGCCCCATCCATGAGTACTATGAAATCGAATGAAACCCATGTCGCGCCGACAGGGGCTATTGATTCCGCCTGCAAACAACCCGCAGGAGCTACCGCCGCTTTGGTTCTAGCAAGTGGCCAGGTCTTTTGGGGGAAAGGTCTCGGAGCTGAAGGAGAAGCCGTCGCTGAAGTCTGTTTCAACACTTCTATGACCGGCTACCAAGAAATCCTGACCGATCCATCCTACGCAGGCCAAATCATCACTTTCACGTTTCCCCATATTGGAAACGTCGGCACCAATGATGAAGACATTGAGACGATCACACCTTCGTCTCGTGGCGCCATCTTCCGTATGGATATCACTCAGCCTTCAAACTGGCGTGCAACCCGCGGTTTGGATGCCTGGCTTAAGTCTCATGGCTTGAGTGCGATATCCGGGGTTGATACCCGAGTTCTTACCCGCCTGATCCGAGACAATGGTGCGCCTCACGGCTGCATAGCCTTTCACGCCGATGGCAAGTTCGATCTGGAAGCCCTGCGCCAGAAAGCAGCAACCTGGCCTGGCCTTAACGGCATGGACTTGGCCAAAGATGTTACCTGTGCGCAAACTTCTGATTGGAACGAAAAACGTTGGGATCTGGAAACTGGATACCAAAACCTTTCCGACCCTGAGTTTCATGTAGTTGCCGTTGATTTTGGCGCCAAAAGAAACATCCTCAGATCTCTTGCCTCGCAAGGCTGCAGAGTTACCGTAGTCCCCGCCCAGGCAACGGCCGATGAAATCCTTGCACACAATCCTGACGGTGTATTCCTCTCCAACGGCCCAGGCGATCCTGTGGCTACAGGTGAATATGCGATCCCCATGGTAAAAGACTTACTCGCAAACGAAGACCTGCCTATCTTTGGTATTTGCCTCGGTCACCAAATTTTGGCTCTGGCTCTTGGCGCTGACACCAAGAAAATGCACTTGGGACATCGTGGCGCGAACCACCCGGTAAAAGACTTCACCACCAACAAGGTGGAAATCACCAGCCAAAATCATGGCTTTATGGTCGACAAAGACAGTCTTCCTGAGAACGTTGAAGAGACCCATATCTCTCTCTTTGATGAAACTAATCAGGGTATTCGCCTCAAAGGGCGGCCAGTGTTCTCGGTTCAATACCATCCCGAGGCTTCACCCGGCCCTCAAGATAGCCAATACCTTTTCAAGCGGTTCCGTGATCTCATGGTTGCCCGCCAGAAATGATTTCCAGTGGCGGCGCCAATTAAAAAGGCAGCCGCCACTGTTATAACTGACAGCTGAACAGCTTAATGGTCATCGCGACCTTGAATAAGCAAACAGACAAAAGATGAGCAAAGCAGATCATGCCTAAAAGAACAGACATCAAATCCATCATGATCATCGGCGCTGGACCGATCATCATCGGTCAGGCCTGTGAATTTGACTACTCAGGCACCCAAGCTTGTAAAGCCCTGCGCGAAGAAGGTTACCGGGTCATTCTGGTCAACTCTAACCCGGCAACGATTATGACCGATCCAGGTCTGGCTGATGCAACTTATATCGAGCCGATCACCCCGGAAATGGTTGAGAAAATCATCGAGAAAGAAAAACCCGACGCACTTCTCCCAACAATGGGTGGTCAAACGGCCCTCAATATCGGCCTGTCACTTCATCACTCAGGTGTCCTCAAGAAACACGGCGTGGAAATGATCGGCGCCAAGGCCGATGTGATTGAAAAGGCCGAAGATCGTCTATTATTCCGCACAGCGATGGAAAAAATTGGCCTCAAGTCTCCACGTTCAAGCGTTGCCAATACCTTCGAAGAAGCGTTAGCAGCCTTGGAAGAAGTTGGCTTGCCTGCCATTATTCGTCCTTCCTTCACCATGGGCGGTACGGGCGGTGGCATCGCTTACAACCCGGAAGAATTTGAAGAGATTGTCAAAAGCGGCCTAAAAGCCTCTCCGACAACTGAAGTTTTGGTTGAGCAATCTGTTCTGGGCTGGAAAGAATATGAGATGGAAGTGGTTCGCGACAGCGCGGATAACTGCATTATCATTTGCTCGATTGAAAACGTCGATCCGATGGGCATCCACACTGGTGATTCAGTAACGGTTGCCCCTGCTCTGACCTTGAGCGACAAAGAATACCAGATCTTGAGAGACGCTTCGATCAATTGCCTACGCGAAATTGGTGTAGATACCGGTGGCTCCAACGTTCAGTTTGGCATGAACCCCGAAAACGGCGAGCTTGTTGTCATCGAGATGAACCCACGTGTTTCTCGCTCTTCGGCTCTGGCTTCAAAAGCGACAGGCTTCCCGATTGCCAAGATCGCCGCCAAGCTTGCTGTTGGATATACTCTGGATGAGCTTAAAAACGATATCACCAAAGTAACGCCGGCATCTTTTGAGCCAACTATTGATTATGTTGTCACCAAGATCCCTCGCTTTACCTTTGAGAAATTCCCTGGTGCAGAAGACTATCTGACAACAGCGATGAAATCTGTCGGTGAAGCCATGTCTATTGGCCGTTGCTTTGCCGAATCTGTACAAAAAGCACTGCGCTCCATGGAAACGGGCCTCACTGGTTTTAACGAAGTCAACATCCCCGGCGCGGTTGATAGCGATGGTAATGTTGATAAAGACAATGTGCGCTCCTTCCTGGCCAAGCCGACCAAAGACCGTATGCTGACGATTGCTCAAGCCATCCGTCACGGCTTAAGCGTTGAAGAGATTTTTGAAGTCACCAAATTTGATCCCTGGTTCTTGCGCCAAATTGAAGACATCGTGACCTTCGAAGAGGACATTCGCAAAAACGGTCTCCCTAAAGATCGTCAGGCATTCCTTAGCTTGAAAAAAATGGGCTTTGCTGACGAACGCCTTGCAGAGATTACAGGGCAGACCGAAAAAGAAGTTTCAGATCTTCGCCACAGCCTAGACGTTCTGCCTGTATTCAAGCGGATCGATACCTGTGCGGGTGAATTCCCATCAACGACGCCTTACATGTATTCCTGTTACGAAGGCGATGGGGTTAACCCGCCAGAGTGCGAATCAGAGCCAACCGACCGTGAAAAAATTATGATCCTCGGTGGCGGACCAAACCGGATTGGCCAAGGCATCGAATTCGATTATTGCTGCGTTCACGCCGCTTACGCTCTAAGTGAAGCTGGTTACGAAACTATTATGGTCAACTGTAATCCAGAAACAGTTTCTACTGATTACGATACTTCTGATCGTCTGTACTTTGAGCCCCTCACGGGTGAAGACGTCATAGAGATTGCACGCAAGGAACAGAGTAACGGCACTCTCAAAGGTGTCATCGTCCAATTCGGCGGCCAGACACCCTTGAAACTTTCCCAAGCCTTGGAAGATGCAGGCATTCCTATTCTAGGAACCTCTCCTGATGCGATTGATTTGGCCGAAGATCGTGAGCGCTTTCAGAAGTTGCTTCAAGATCTCGACCTTCGCCAACCCGTGAACGGCACAGCAACGACAAAAGAAGAAGCTTTCGCTGTTGCAGAGAAAATTGGTTTCCCAGTCGTTATCAGACCGTCTTATGTTTTGGGTGGTCGTGCGATGGAAATCATTCACGAAACCAGCCAACTGGAGCGCTACATCAACACTGCGGTTCAAGTCTCTGGTAAAAACCCTGTACTTCTCGACAGCTATCTACAAGACGCCATTGAAGTTGACGTCGATGCTATCTGCGACGGCAAGGATGTTTTTGTTGCAGCAATCATGGAGCATATTGAAGAAGCAGGTATCCACTCTGGAGATTCTGCTTGCTCGCTACCTCCCTACAGCTTGTCACAAGACATCATTGCCGAGATTACAGATCAGGCGAACAAACTGGCACTGGCTTTGAATGTCGTTGGCCTCATGAATGTTCAATTCGCGGTTAAAGACGATGTGGTTTACATTCTTGAAGTAAATCCACGCGCCAGCCGGACTGTACCTTTTGTCGCTAAAGCCACAGGTAATGCGGTCGCAAAAATTGCGTCTCGGGTTATGGCTGGTGAAAAGCTTGCCGACATTGATCTTATCCATGACCTTGGTGATCATATTGCAATCAAGGAAGCCGTCTTCCCATTCAACCGTTTCCCTGGCGTTGACGTTATGCTTGGCCCTGAAATGCGTTCAACTGGTGAAGTAATGGGGCTCGACACGTCATTTGGCCGTGCCTTTTTGAAATCACAGATGGCGGCGGGTGTTACTCTTCCTGACGAAGGCACGGTCTTTATCTCTGTAAAAGACCGCGATAAAAAAGTCATGGAAGCCTTGGCTGGTGATCTTATCGAGATGGGCTACAAACTTGTCGCCACGAGCGGGACAGCAACCTATCTTCAAGAAAAAGGATTCGCAGTTGAGAAAGTCCTTAAAGTTCGTGAAGGTCGCCCCAATATTGCTGACACAATCAAGTCCGGTCAGGTCCATCTGATTATCAATACAACCGAGGGTGCAAAAGCGATTGCGGATAGTTTTGATATCCGTCGTGGCGCCCTGGATACATCAGTTCCTTACTTCACAACTGCCAATGGTGCCCGTGCCATGGTAGAGGCTTTAAAAGCAAAACGCGAAGGCCTACTTGAAGTTCAGCCGCTTCAAGCTTACTTTAGTTCTTCGTTCTAATTTAAACGACTCCCGATTCTCCCCTCAAAGCGGTGGAATCGGGAGTTGCTATTTGTATTAACGCCTGGAAACGCGAATGAGTGAAAAGTTCCCTATGACCAAGGAGGGCTTAGTCCGCCTTGAAGAAGAGTTACGCAACCTTAAGGTTGTTCAGCGCCCTGCCATTATCCGTGCCATCGCCGAAGCTCGCGAACACGGGGACCTTTCAGAAAATGCTGAGTATCACGCTGCGCGTGAAAAACAGAGTTTTACCGAAGGTCGCGTCATGGAGCTTGAAGCACGTATTTCACGCGCAGAAGTCATTGACGTCTCTACCATGTCGGGCTCAACCGTGAAGTTTGGTGCGACAGTTACGATTGCCGACGAGGACACTGACGAAGAATCCACATACCAGTTGGTTGGGGATTTAGAAGCCGATGTCAAAGCAGGACGTATTGCCATCACCTCACCGATCGCCCGCGCGCTGATCAGTAAGGAAGAAGGTGATTCTGTAGAAGTAAGGACTCCTGCAGGCGATAAAGGCTATGAGATCGTAAAGATCCAGTACCTCTAAGCGTTTGGTTTTGAAGTATGTATAACCCGGCCATCCGATGATGTGCCGGGTATTTTTGTTTAGTTAGGTCTATAAAATGCTGCTTGAAAAAGATTTCTATTACATTCGCCACGGTCAAACCGACTGGAATGCCAAAGGGCGCATGCAAGGCTTCACCGATATCCCTCTAAACGAGACCGGACGGCAACAAGCCTATCAGGCAGCTGAATCCATCAAAGGCATCGAAATCCTAACTATTTGTGCCAGCCCTTTAGGCCGCGCACTGGAAACTGCCAAAATACTCAATGAAGTTTTGAATTGCGAATTAATTATCCTTGATGATTTAAAGGAAGCTTGTTTCGGCGATCACGAAGGCCTCGTCGATGATGGCTGGTTCGCGGTGTGGAAAGACGGTGAATTCACCCCCGGTGGTGCAGAAACAAGAGACCAATTTCTGGGACGTGCAACCGCAGGCATAAATAAGGCCATCGATCGGCCAGGTCCTGTTTTGATCGCGGCACACGGCGGTCTATATGGCTCAATCAAACATTACTTCGGTGTTCAGGATAATCAAGTACTACCCAACTGCGCGCTTGCCCACCACACACCACCAACGGCAGAGAATGCGAGTTGGCAACGACGCTTTGTGAACGAAGGTTTGATCTAACTGAATTAACACTTTTCAGATATATAAGAGGCAAGACCTATTCATCCGCCAGCACTGCCGAATAAATAGGCCCTCTCCCTGAACTCTCAACTACCACTCAAAATCTGATGGCACGCCGCCAAATCAAAACCCTAGCGACGCCCACACTTCCCTCTTAACCCCAGAGGCGATCCATCTCACCACGCATATATTTTTTGAGAGACATTTTTTTCCCAGTGCCGTGGTTGATGGCGACATCGTCCTGAAACCGCAAAGTAACGGATTTATCCCCGCGCATACCGCTTCCGATCTGGGATTTACGATCACACGCTTCCACTCCCGCTCTTTTATCTGCTTCAAAATCTTTAAGAGTTGCAAGCAAAGCATCACGAGCTTGCCGGAAGTTATCTTCTCGCTTTCGCCCTTGGCGCGCTTCACAGAAGCCGGTTTCGAGGTGCCTGATCCGACAGCAGTTCTGGGTTTTGTTCCGGTGTTGCCCGCCCTTACCCGTGCCTGAAAACCAATCTACCTTGAACTTATCATCTGACCAGGTCGCAATGCTACTTTCCTCAGATCCCTTTTGATCGGAAGATAAAACAGCGACTGTTACAGTTGATGTATGTACGCGACCGCCGCGTTCCGTTACCGGGACACGTTGAATGCGATGACCACCACTTTCTTGGGAGAGATTTTTTAGTGAAACGCCTTCGACTTCCAAGGCGATTTCATGATACCCCGCATCACTGGGTCGTTTACGAGCGATACGATAAGTTCAGCGTTTGCGCAGGAACAGTTTACAATAAGCATCGGCAAGCTCGCCGACGAATAACTTGCTATCATCCCCACCTTCAGCGGCGCGAATTTCAATTATCTTCTTCATGATTGATACCTCCATTCATAACAATCAGGGCGCAAAAACAACATAAGGTTGTGAAGAGTACAAGGTTTAAATTTATTTTGAGTTGCGAAGAATAGGATAAAGAGGACTTGTTCCTATACAAAATCCTCTTACCCCACCCCTCTAAAGCCCAAACATCATCACGAGGAAAGCATCCATTAGCGCGACTTCTTTTAAACGTTCAAAGCGGCCTGACGCACCACCGTGCCCCGCGGACATGTTGGTTTTGAAGATCAGGTGATTGCTATCGGTTTTGAGCTCACGCAGCTTTGCCACCCATTTTGCTGGCTCCCAATAAGTTACACGCGGGTCGGTTAGACCAGCTGTGATCAACATATTGGGATAAGCTTGGGCGCTCACATTATCCACGGGCGAATAGGACTTGATGTAATCATAGGCCTCTTTACCTGCGATAGGATTACCCCATTCCGGCCACTCAGGCGGGGTTAGAGGCAAGGTCGAATCACACATCGTGGTCAGAACATCGACAAAAGGCACATCAGCGACGATGGCCTTAAAAAGATCAGGCCGCATATTGCTAATCACGCCCATCAACATGCCACCAGCGCTACCGCCGTGGGCTGCGATTTGGCCTTTTGACGTATAGCCTTCGGAGATCAAGTGTTCAGCTGCAGCAATAAAGTCGAGGAAAGTGTTTTTCTTTTTTTCCATCTTACCATCAAGATACCAGCCATAGCCCTTATCGGTACCGCCACGGATGTGAGCGATGGCATAGACAAATCCGCGATCAACCAAGGAGTAACTATTGCGCATAAACCCGGCTGGTATCGCGTTACCATAAGAGCCATAGCCGTAAAGCAGTAACGGCGCCTTGCCATCTAGTGGCGTATCTTTTCGATAAAGCAGAGATATCGGCACCAGCGCGCCATCGTGAGAAGGCGCCATCAAGCGCCTGACTTCGTAATCGTCGGGGTTATGGCCGCTTGGGATTTCATCTTCTTTGCGTAAAACCCGTTCGCGGCTTTCCATATCGTAGTCATAGACCTGAGCCGGCGTGGAAAGAGAGGAATAGGTAAAGCGCAGAGACGTTGTATCGAATTCATAACCCGCAGACATGCCAAGACTATAAGCTTGCTCATCAAAGGAGATAGAGTGCTCTTGTCCATCTGAAATCCGCGTAATAACAATCCGAGGCAGACCTTCAACACGTTCCAGACGCGTCATGTGGTCCTTAAAGAGGATCTGGGTCAGGATTAAGACACCGGGTTGGTGCGCAACCAAATCTTTCCAGTTATCACGTGCGGGCTTATCTATGGCTGTTTCGCAAATTTTGAAATCAATCGCATCATCTGCGTTCGTTAAAATTAACAACCGCTCACCGTGATCCGTGACTTCGTACTCAAGGCCCTCTTGTCGAACAGAGACAATACTTGGTGATGTGGCAGGCTGCTCAGAGGGAATCAGGTGTACTTCCGAGGTCTGATGATCGTGGGCCAGGATCTGGATAAAACGGCCGGACTCGCTTTTGCCAATACCGACAAAAAAGCCTGGATCAGTTTCTTCGTAAACCTGCACATCCAGCTCTTCATCGTCACCAAGCATATGACGAAAAACTTTTGATGGGCGGTGATTTTCATCCAGCACCGTATAGAATAGCGTCCTGTTATCTGCGGCCCAAACCACCGCCCCAGAAGTGTTCTCAATCAAATCATCCAGTTCATCACCCGTGTTGAGATCTCGAACTTTGAGGCTGTAATATTCCGATCCCTTTTCATCCACGCTATAAGCAACATAGCGATGATCAGGGCTGTGTGAACAACTCGCGATCTGAAAGAAATCTTTGCCTTCTGCTTCTTGGTTGCCATCCAGCAATATGACTTCGTCACCACTTCCAGCAGATGGCTTACGGCAGAAAATAGGGTGTTGAGCCCCTTCTTCGTAACGGAGATAGTAGAGCCACGGCCCATCCGGAGAAGGAACAGAAGAATCGTCTTCTTTGATGCGCCCTTTTAGCTCCTCAAACAGCTCCTTTTGCAAATCTTCCTGATCCGCCATCACAGCCTTGCAGTAACCATTTTCTTGCTCAAGGTAATCTCTAATGTCTGGGGAGAGCTTATCTGGCTGGCGCATTACTTCCTGCCAGTTATCGGCCCGAAGCCAGGCATAAGGATCTTCCCTGCGTTCGCCATGAAGTTCATGGAAAAATGATCGTTTCTCTGCTTTTGGGGCAAAACTATTCTCTGAAACAGGGATACTGGACATGGTGGCTCCGTCTGGGAAACAAAAAAAATTCTGGTACAGAAGCATTAAATGGTTACATCATGAGATGAAACAAGAAACGCACAGAGATATTTTGCCCTGATAGAGAAACCTGGGCCAAGGAGAAAACATCCATGACCAACGTGATCAACCTTAAACAATTTCGCAAGAAGAAATCGCGTGATGCCAAGGCTTCACAAGCAGCGGATAACCGTGTTGAACACGGCCGCACCAAAGCCGAGAAATTAATCTCAGAATCTGAAAACAAACGTGATTTAAAAAAAATAGATGATCACAAGTTGGACAAAGACACCTAAGTTTTTGTTACTCCCGGCTATCTTTATAAGAGAAAACAGGACGACCCCCTCTTAATTTGCTCTAAGAGTGTCCAACCCTGATATAAGTCTTCGTACGTAAGCTTATATAGGACGGGGCCGAGAAACAAAAAAAAGCGCCTCAAATCAGGCGCTTTTTACGAGATGCCGTTAAGGCTTACTTCACGTCGAGAGAAGCCACTTTCAGCTCTTTAGATTTCTCGCGATAGAAGATATGACGGCCAATGGTCGGACCTTTATCGAAAGCAGTCCGCCACTTTGGACTTACATAATCAGCATGATACCAAAGAGCACCTTCGCTGACATCATTTGAAACACCCCAGTAGACAAAACGTGCTAATTTTTGTGACTCAACCCAAGATGCCTGATCTGTAATCTCATCTTTTTTGCCATCACACCACCAAGAGAACTGGCAGCGATTTAAACGTGAACCGCCCTGCTGAACGACGCCACAAATTGTGGATGGGAAACGTTTACTGGAAACACGATTAAGTACAACGTGTGCAACAGCCCTTTTACCACTTGTTGTTTCGCTGCGGGATTCAAAATAGATATTCTGCGCCAAGCATTCGAGCTCAGCATCATAACTGGCTTGTGTCGGACGGCGGCGTTCCAATTCAGGAAGCACTGCATAATCGCGTGCGAGAACCCGAACATCTACAGGAGCAATAAAATCGCCTTCGGAGACCTGAATAGCCAATGCATTTTGTTGAGCTTCAGGTGCAAGTACACCTGCGCTAATTGCAAGGGCGAAGAGGAAGGAAGAAAGTCCGTACCAATGACCCCGGAATTGACCGCGCAATCGGTAACCCATCCGTTTAATCTGTCGCAAACCACGTCTCATCTTTAAGTACCTCAGTTTAAAACTTATAACTTCAGCAGCTTTTTCAAGCCCGTGCCCACACAGCCTGTGTCATTGTGAGCGCACCCCGATATGGGGATTAAATTCAAGCAAACAACCTCGTGTCGTCTGTTGATGACAAATCTTTACAAGAGATTAACATCAAGAGTCAAAGAAATATTTATCATGAATTCGAGACAAAAACACATAAAAATATTTACGCATTACATGAATACACAAGCTCAATTTGACTATTACTTGAGGAAAATCACTTTTACTTAAAATAAAAAATAATCAGCCATGCGCAAATTGCATAGTCCCCATGCCACCAAATGAAACAGGGGGGCATTTATTGTGACAAAATTGGGACTTGACATCCGTAAAATTACTTACATTTTATCTCATTGATTTAATTGATGTTTTTTTATTAATTTCAAATTATACTATATTTTTCGACTCTTCAGGGGCGCTGACTTTTATTTAAAAACGCTTAAGTGGCATATTTACAACATAGATAGTTTAAGTTTAACAGCGCTTAAATTTTGCTGAGTTTTATTAACCTTATTACTTAAAGCGTTAACTAACGAGCACTTGCCTGAACCCTTTGTCTTTTGTGGATTCACCCGATCAACCCTGCGATATAAGCAGACATACTTATAGCTTTTTTCCCCTGAAAATGATAAATCGCATGTTAGTGAACAACCGGGGAAATCTAATCGATGAACAAATTCGTCAAAATTGCGAGCATCACCGCAATCACACTTGCCATTCTTATTGTCGGTGGCTTTATCTTTGTCTATTCGTCACTTGATTCTATCGTAAAGGCAGCTGTTGAAAGCATTGCCTCTGATATGACGCAGACAGAGGTCACACTTAACGACGTGGAAATCTCACCCACGACGGGCCAGGGAAGCTTACGTGGCTTTACCATGAGTAATCCAGACGGCTTTAATTCAAATGAGGCTTTTCAGTTTCAAGAAATCTCCGTCAAGATTGATATCACGTCGCTAGCCGAAGATGTCATCGTGATTAATGAGATCAGAATTAACGCCCCCCACATTACCTATGAGGTTGGCCCCAAGAAGAGCAACATTGATACCATCAATGAAAACGCACAATCCCACAGCAAAAGCGACGAACCTGCCGCAACGGATGAAGAAGGTCCCAAATTCATCGTCGAACACCTCTACCTAAATGACGGCGAAATCTCTGTCGCGGCTGCACCTCTCGGTGACAAGACAATCGACTTGGATCTACCGAACATTCACCTTACAGACATCGGCAAAGGGGATAACGGCGCGAGCCCAGAAGTCATTTTACAGGCCGCAGTAGGTGCCGTGACGAAGAACATCACAGGCGCTTTGGGATCTGTAGACCTCAAGGGCCTTGCCAAAGGAGTTGCTGACGGTGTTTCAGGCGTAGCTGATGGCGTAGTTAGCGGTGCCTCAACTGTCACAGACACAGTCGGTGACGCGGCCTCGGGCGCGACTGACGGTATCAAAGACGCAGCTGATGGCGCAGGTGACGCTCTCAAGGGCTTGCTTGGTAACTAAGCCTTGTTTGGCAAAGAGACCGGGATATTCTTTCCCTACGATTTTTGATTAAAAATGGAGCTCACGGGCTCCATTTTTTTATCCATTTTCGACTATTTTATCTCTCCTTATATTATAGTTCAACTTGCACCTCAGCTGCTTTGAGAGTACCTCAATTAAGAAGAATAATATCTAGGGACCGCACCGCAGGTGTCGCAAAAATAAATGGCTGATCACACTTCCCAAAAACAAATTGTTAGCCAGGTACAAATTGTTGGTGGCGGACTGGCAGGGCTAAGTTTAGCCGCCGCACTGGGAACCGCCGGTATAAAAACACTCCTGATCGATATGGAACCAGAGCCAAGCAACACCCCTTTTGAAGAAGCTAAAGACAATAGAACCACGGCACTTATTCAAAATTCCATAAACTTGCTCAATGCCTGTGGCGCCTGGAGTGGGTGTGAGGACTATGCAACGGCCCTGACCGTCATGCGTATTGTCAATCTCCCGCGCGGAGCACAAAAATATCCCAACTCAACAGACTTTGATTCTCGGGAAATAGAAAACAGTCCCTTTGGCTTTAATGTACCCAATGCGGTTCTGCGACGCATTCTTTTCGACCGCCTGGCTACGCTTTCTTCCGTTACCCATTTGACATCAACCAAAATGGACAAGATGGAGCAGACACCCGATGGTTATCAGCTCCTATTATCAAATGGGGAAAGTGCAACCGCTACTCTAACCGTTGGAGCAGACGGCAAAAATTCAGCTTGTCGAAAAGCCGTGGGAATTAAGAGTATGTCATGGCCTTACCCACAAACAGCCATCACCTGTTATATTGAGCACAGTAAACCTCATCAAAACGTTTCTACAGAAACTCATTATCCTGCCGGACCCTTCACTCTCGTACCTATGATGGGTAAACGATCCTCAATCGTCTGGGTCGAAGACACCCGTTTGGCTAAAAAGTATCTCGCACTCGATGACGCAGAATTCGCACAGGAACTTAAAAATAAAATCAACGGCCGACTGGGCACCATAAAATTATTTGGCAAACGAGGTGGCTTTCCAATTTCCGCCATGCTGAGCGATAGTTTTTACACTAAAGATCTTGCCTTAATTGCCGAAGCTGCACACGCGCTGCCGCCAATTGCCGCTCAAGGTCTAAATCTCAGCTTACGTGATGTTGCTGTTCTAGCCGAACTTCTTATCGATCAAAATAAAGCTGGTAAGCCCCTCAACGATATTGAGCTCTTAAAAGAATATGATCGAGCAAGACGTTTTGATGTCGTTTCCCGCTTGGCCGCAGCAGATGGTCTGAACCGTTTTGCCTCAAACGACAGTGCTATCCTTCACAAAGTCAGAGATATTGGTCTTTCAGCAGTCCGTAATTTTTCCCCTCTTCGCCATTTGATGATGAAATCAGGCATGACGTCCCCTTTGGGAACACCCAGCCTGATGTCTGGCAAGGAAATAGAACGAAGCTGATAACTTTCTGTCGCGAAACAAACTACTTATGACGCTCTAACTTGATGTAATATAAACATATGCCCTTATGTTAACGTCAAATTTGCGCTATAAATTTAATAATAGAATTTCGGCCTGCCGATTATTACATAATTGATGAAATCAAAATAATAATCCGCACCTCAGGAGTTGATTACCGTGGACTTGCGCCAATTAGAACTACTCTGTGCGCTAGCACGCGAAAAGCACTTTGGGCGAGCAGCAAAAAATTGCAACATCTCCCAGCCCGCTTTTTCAGCTAGAATTAGACAACTTGAAAATGAGCTTGGTGTTCCAATCGTCAAGAGAGAGCGAAGCTTTCAAGGCCTCACCACTGAGGGTGAGTTGGTTGTATCTACCGCCCAACGCATATTGGCAGAGGCCCGAACCTTAAAACAATCTTTGAGCCAAATGAGCAAAGGACTTGCCGGGCACTTACGTATCGGCGCAGTCCCCTCCGCAATGCCGATGATGTCTCTTATCAAAAATCCTTTTTGCGATGCTCATCCAAATATCACAATATCACTGCTGTCACTTTCCTCTGCGGAAATCCAACTTGGCTTGGAGAAGTTCGATCTTGAAGTTGGTGTTACCTATCTAAGTGATGAACTTAGTAACAATGTGGAAAGCCACGAGCTTTATCACGAAGAGTATTCTCTGATACATAAAGCAGATGGACCTCTGAAAGATCGTGAAACGATTACATGGCAAGAAGCAGCAAGCCTCCCTCTAAGCCTTCTTACGCGCGACATGCAGTACCGTCGGATCATCGATAAAACATTTGAAGAGCTCGATTGTTTTGTCACCCCGCATACCCAAACCAATTCAATTACGCAGCTTTTACATGAAACGCGCTTTGGCACGACATCAAGCATCGTACCGATCAGCTTAATTCATATACTTAGAAACCTTGAAGGGGTGGTTGCCATTCCTCTCTCAGAACCTCGATTGATTAATAATATCGGGATGGTAATTGCCAAGCGTGAACCGAGCTCTCCTATTGCGCGTGAGTTCTTTAAACATACAAAGCGTCAAGATGTTGAGAAACTTTTGCGTGATGCTGGCGGAAAAGATTAAATACATCTTTTTGAGATCAGCTTTGTTAAATTCAGATTTGAGAGATTTTTAATTTTATTACTGCTAGACTGAGATCTGCTGCACAAAGGTTGGAGAAATTAATGAGTGCAAAAGTTGCTGTAATCTTATCTGGTTGTGGTTTTCTTGATGGTGCTGAAATTCATGAAGCCGTAATGACGCTCTTTGCACTTCAAAAGCTTGGCGCGAAAACCATTTGCTTTGCCCCAAACATAGAACAGACCGACGTCATCAACCACCTCACCAGAGAACTCGTTCCAAACGAGAGAAGAAACGTGCTAGTTGAATCCGCCCGAATAGCCCGTGGCAATATCACAGACTTGGCAGAGTTCGACCCAACGCTAGTCGACGCCATGGTTCTTCCTGGGGGTTTTGGCGCAACAAAAAACCTCTCCAGTTTCGCCAGTGAAGGCGCTGATTGTTCTATTAATCCAGACGTAGAATCAGCAATTAAGGGCATGATCAGATTAAACAAGCCTGTTGCCGCGCTCTGCATCTCACCTGCTGTTGTTACCAGACTCTATGACAACCCAACTCTGACGATCGGGCAAGATGTAGATACGGCCCATGCACTTGAAACCATGGGCGCCAACCATGAGACCACGGGGCATGGCGAGGTCGTTGTCGATAGAGAAAACAAACTCGTAACCACTCCTTGCTATATGCTGGATGCGACTGTACCTGATATTGCCCATGGCGCTGAAAATGCTATGGAAGTTTTGCTTACACTTATCGATGACTAGTCTTTTCTAACGCTTCACAAAACGAAACAATATGTACACCTCTTCTGATACCATCAAGCTGGATGAAAGTTGGAAAGAACTGCTTTCCTCTGAATTCAACAAAGATTACATGCGTAATCTCAAAACGTTTCTCAAACAGCAAAAACAGCAACAGAAAATTATTTTCCCCAAGGGAAATGAGTATTTCCAAGCCTTAAACCTTGCGCCTGTAGATAAAGTAAAAGTCGTGATCCTCGGCCAAGATCCGTACCATGGGCCAGGCCAAGCACACGGTTTATGTTTTTCTGTCAGGCCCGGCGTTGCGGTTCCACCATCCTTAAAAAATATATTCAAAGAGATGAAGCAAGACCTTGGCATTGATCAACCTAAACATGGTTGTCTAATTCCCTGGGCTCAACAAGGTGTCTTATTATTAAATTCAGTCCTGACTGTAGAACAGCACAAAGCAGGTGCACATCAGGGCCGCGGCTGGGAACTTTTTACTGATCAGATCATCCATAACCTGAACAAGACCCATGACAATCTCGTTTTTCTGCTTTGGGGCAGCTATGCGCAAAAAAAAGGCGTTGTGATTGATCGAGACAGACACCTTGTCCTTCAATCCCCTCACCCCTCGCCCTTATCAGCTCACAGAGGTTTTTATGGTAACGGCCACTTCTCTCAAACCAATAGCTATTTAGCACAGCACGACAAGCAGCCCATTGAATGGCTTTTGCCACCAAGCTCAGAAATAACGCAAGAGTTACTATAAATAACGGCCCTATTGAACTTAAAGAGACTTAAGGTCAGGGTCTCATAATATATAATAAGGCGCAGAAAATTTCTGCGCCTTATGCAATTAATCTCGAAGTCGCGTAACCCGAAATCATTTAAATGACATCAGGATTATTAAATACGCGTTACCGTACCCTGAAGATCGTCCATAGAGATATCGACCATTAGTTGATTAGCTAATTCTTCTAATTCATCCCTAAGGGTGTCGACAGAAACCGCCATGGGAATAGATATATTAATTTCAGCACTGAAAATTCGCTCTGAAGACATCGCGCCATCATTACAATCGGTCAGCATTTCGTTGATACCAATTTTCTTCGCGGCCAAGGCGTGAGCGATGTCCTGGACAATACCGGGATGGTCTGGCCCGACTATTTCCAGACTAAGTTCTCGAACGGGAACATTAGCCTCGGATTTACTCAGTCGCTCGATAGTCAGATGAAAGCTATCTGATTCCAAAGTTTTGAGCTCAGATTCAAGCTTTTCATGGTTTTTACTGGGAACTGATACGCGAATTATACCTGCAAAATTTCCTGACAACTTGGTAATCCGGCTCTCTAACCAGTTTCCGCTCTGTTCGGTTATCATTGCAGACATTTCATCTACCAAGCCAGGCCTGTCTTTTCCTGTTACGGTCAGGATAATGGAATTCGCCATGCTTATGTTCCTTTCAGCAATGCGTTATTTAATTCAGTATAGTTCTTAACCCTCTCTTCATTTGAACAAAAACGACTTTTATAGTGCTGGTTTTGACATATTATTACAAGAATTACTTAACAACAGCCTTCACCTGATTGAATCGGCGGACAGGGATTTGTTCCATACGAACAATAAACACAACAATCCCCGCTTTTGGGCTTCAACAAAGTTCCACACCCCTTGCAATCATAGAACCACTGGCAAGCATCTGTGGGCATCAACTCACGTTCTTCATGCCCACATTCAGGGCAGGTAATTACAGAGTGAGACTCGATCATTTCTGCTTACTCCTCCAATAACCATACCCTGCTAACCCCAGAAAAATAGCCAGCAGTGGTAATAGAACCATATCGAGATAAGCAACCATTGCGCCGATACCAAGGACCCCAAAAAGGACAACAAGCACGGGCGTCACACAGCATACAGCAGTTAAAATTGACCCTGTAATTCCGATTTTAAGAAAATTATTTTTGCCCATGAATTCTCCCTACCTAGGAAGTATACGCTTCATTAATTTGGATAAGAACATCACCAACGAAAATGTGAACGGATATCAGCTCTATATCATGCCCGATAGTAATTCCTCTAAGAGGCCCGCCCCTAAGCAGCTTTATATTTTCGGACGTATAGTTCCCGTAGCTCTTGGAACCACTTTGGTTCCGGCTTCCACCAATAAAGTTTCTCGATAGCCTCACCACCGTTAAAAGCAAAATCAAATCGATCACGAGAAGCAAGATCGAGACCTTCCTTTGCTCGGTTTACAACGGAGTTATGCCCCGTATGGGCCATGAACATCCCACCTCCCTTTACGGAAGACAGCCAATTGATGAGCTCATAGGCCTGGTCCACATTTTCCGCCCCTGCTGGCACAACCATTGTATCAAGCCATGCAAGAGCCCCCTCTTTCGGCGCCAGAAACTTAAATTTGCTTTTGGAACTCTTCCATAGGTCGATGGCCACACCGTCCCACGATTGCCCGACCACACAATTGTTTAGGGTAAAAGCAGATGTTAGTCCCTCTACATCATTCCAAAACTGGCGGACATAGGATTTGTGCTCAATTGCAAACAACAAAGCTTCGCCAAACACTTCACGCGCTAAATCTTCATTAACATAGGCAGAGTTAAGCCTCTCCCCCGTGCCATCAAGCATCAAGGCCATACTTGTCAAAGCAGAATGGGGACGGGTAGCGACAAAACCTTCGTTCTCGGATGACCATTGATCCGCCCAAGAAACTTCGCCGGGTTTATAATCACGGACAGTGCTATCAAATGAAATCCCCTCTGCGCCCCAGCTAAAGGGTAAGGCATAACGCTGACCACGATAAATGGTTCCGAGATCGTTAGATTTTTTCAAAATTGAGGGATGGATTTCGTCCAACACCAGACGACTTTCATCAATCGGCTGTAGAAGATCGTCAGCCACATACCAGTTTGAGAGCGACGTCGCAGAGGGGAAAACGAGATCAAACCCTTGGGCTTTGCTCGCTTTCAAATTCAACAAAGCTTCAGCGTTTGTTTCAAAATCTGTGAACGTTATCGCTATCCCGGTATCTTTTTTAAACTCAGCGATCATTTCCAGGCTGAAATAGCCCTGCCACGCGAAGACTTCCAGTTCACCCGATGAAGCAAAAGAAGGAGAGGAAAACAGAGGAAAAACGGCACTCGCACCGGCCACGGCAGCAACCGACTTCAAAAGACCTCGGCGGGTAAAAGACTTCGCTGCTTGTTGTGTCTTTATGCTTTCAAGAACAGTATTTTTTAACATGGACTGACAATTCCCAGATTGAAGCTTTCTCTTCGTTATCGCTTTATCTTGTTAAGCACCCCTCTTAACAAAACGCCCGACAACCAAGCTTATTCGTTTTTAAAATCATTACCTTTAAGCCGTTAATAGAGTTCAGTCCCCAATTCTCTCAACGGCTTAGGTGATCATAGTTCTCGACGCATAAAATTACCACCATCAATAATAGAAATCTATTTCCAGTACATTGAGAAAAACCTCAACAATAAGGAGGCAAAAAAATGGCCAGGCATAAGCCCGGCCAAGTCATGTGGGGTAAGTTACTCAAAGAGCAACTACCTTTATGCGCTCTACCTTTCGGATCGGCACAACGCATAACTCTTAAACAAAGCGGCGTAACGACAACACCGCCCCATCAAATAATATTTCTCTCAACCTTCGTTGTTGCTTTTATCCCTTTGGACAAAAACAGCGAACAGGGCCAATGCGCCAGAGACAATCATCAACATCAGCGAAACTGCGTTCAAAGCAGGCGTCGAACCTTGCTTGAGGCGGTCAAACATCGTGATGGTCAAAGGTGAGTCTGATCCAACCAACATCAACGTCGTATTAAAGTTTTCAAAAGACATCAGAAAGCTGATGATTCCAGCACCAATCATCGCTGGCTTTAGAAAAGGGAGAGTAATGGTTTGAACTGCTTCCCATTTCGTTGCCCCAAGATTAAGCGCAGCTTCTTCCAGGCTATTATCAAATTTTCGCAACCGAGCGGAGATCACCAACGTGGTTATCGTCGTTACAAAGGCAAACTGCCCCATAATCACGATAAACAGGCCCGGTCGTAAAACCTCCAGATCCCAACCAAGACTGTCCTCAACACCATTAGCAATGGAGTTGGTGAAGATCAAAATCGAAATCCCCAGGATGACGCCGGGAATAACCAGAGGCATAAGCGCAAACATATAGAGAATGTTTTTACCTGGAAATGAATGGCGCTCAAAAAGAAAGGCGTTACATGTCCCAACAAAAACAGCGAGCGTTGTAACACAAACCGCCACGAAAGCCGAAAACCCGATGCTTTCCAAAAGTTGTGAATCATTAAAAACACCAAGTCTTGGTGCTTCCGTGCCAATGAACCAATCAAGTGTGACCCCGTTCCAAGGCATGGACGGGAACAAGCTATCATTAAAAGCAAATACCCCCACAACGATGAGCGGCGCACCAAGATAAATAAAGAACAAGGTTATGTAAGCTGCATAAAGCCGCGTACTAAACTTTGACTGAGGTAAAGATGGGATCATAATTGTGCCCCTTACTTAACAGTATCAGCAAGTGTTTGACGGCTTAACTTAAGCCCGACAAAAACAATCGCAGATGAGAGGAACAACAAAAGGAAGCCAAAGGCGGACCCAGATTCCCAGTTAAAGCGTGTGATGAACTGGTTGTAAATTTGCTCTGTAAACCACAAGCTATCTTTCCCGCCCAAAAGGGTTGGTGTCAGATAGTTTCCAAGCGTCAGCATGAACACCACGATACAGCCAGAAGCGATACCCGGCATCGCATGAGGGATGACAATTTCCCTCAAGATTGAAACCGTATTACCACCGAGGTCATAAGCCGCTTCGATTAAACTATCATCCAAGGTATCAAGAACAGAGACTAGCGGAACCACCATGAAAAGCATTGAAGTATATACCAAGCCAACCATCAATGTCGCATCGGTATAGAGGAATTCAACAGGTCCATCGACCAGGCCAATCCACTGGATAAAGCTACTCAGCACACCACTTTCACGAAGCAAAATCATCCAACCAAAGGTCCGAACGAGTTCTGAAACCCAGAAAGGGATCAGGCACATTATGAAGAGAAGGTTACGTTTTCTCCCCTTCATCACCTTCGCGATATAGTACGAAACCGGGAAGCCGACGATCAATGTTATTATCGTGGCTAAAATGGACATTACGGCTGTCCGGACAAAGGTATTCCAATAGAGTGGCTCAGTGAAGAACTCTGCATAATTTTGAAGACTAAAGGCGTATTCCCTATAACCAAGCACTTCACGAAGGGAAACAATCAACAGATCCACATGCGGTAAAATAATCAGCAATAGCAACCATAACAGTAACGGTAGCATCAACAAAAAAGTACCGAGTTTTAATGTGGGTATTACTGAGCGTTGTTCAGTTCCAGAAACAGCGATCTCGGCGCTACTCATGCCGCTTTCTCCTGTTTTGCGGCAGCAGAGGAAACATAGGAGCGCGCTTTATCAACACTCCAGCTCAAACGCAAATTCTCGCCTGAAACAAGATCACTAAATGCACCTGTCTGAGGGAGTGAGACTGTTACTTGATGACCTGTTTTCTGATCTCTGACCTGAGCACGACTGTTGGCCCCATCGAAAAGTAAATTTTCAACAACACCTGTCAGAGTATTTTTGCCATCTTCGATGTGGGCACCATCTTGAGAAGAAGTGCTCCGCTCTATCGTAATGGCCTCGGGGCGAACGAAGAGTTCTACTTGGTCTCCAAGACCCATTGATGAATTGGTTCCAGATACAGCCGCTATAACGCCACCTTCATCCAGAGCAACCATCGCTTGGTCACCATCTACAGATTCAATCTTCCCGCTCCAGCGGTTGCTATCACCGACAAAGCCAGCAACGAAAGCGGTTTGTGGATTATAATAGAGATCTTGAGGAGAGCCGACTTGCTCAAAACGACCTTCGTTCATAACTGCAACGTTATCAGACATCACAAGTGCCTCTGACTGATCGTGCGTAATATAGACAAAAGTCGTGCCGACTTCATGTTGGAGCTGTTTAAGCTCAACCTTCATATGTTCACGTAATTTAAGATCCAGCGCGCCTAACGGCTCATCGAGCAAAAGAACGGCCGGCTCTAGAATAAGAGACCTGGCAATGGCAACCCTTTGGCGTTGACCACCAGATAACTGGTCCACATTTTTGGATCCTGCGTCAGGCAAACTAACGCGTTCAAGCACATCGGCGACGCGTTTATCAATTTCAGGCTGAGGTATTTTACGGCGACGAAGACCATATCCAATATTTTCGTCCACATTCATCATAGGGAAAAGAGCAAGGTGCTGAAAAACCATGTTTACGGGGCGCTTGTTTGGCGGAACTCCCAACATAGAGTTTCCCTTGATAACAATGTCCCCTGCTGTTGGCTCAATGAACCCAGCAAGCATGCGAAGCAATGTTGTTTTACCGCAGCCACTTGGACCGAGTATTGAGAAAAATGACCCCTTAGGGATTTCAAGAGATACATTGTCTACAGCGGTAAATTTCCCAAAGGACTTTACCAGTTGTCGACACTCAAGATCCAATTGATTGCTCATATTCTTAACCTAGTTGATTGCTGGTGCGTTTGAATTCAGGCAAACGCCCGTGCCGTTGTTTTCCATTTTACTATTTACCAATTTACTGGCCAGGAGATCATCAGTTGTCGGCAAATAAGATAGTGGATGGCATTTCCCCCGATCTCTTTCAAGACCGGGGGAAGCCATTATTTTAAACGTATTAGGCTGACTTAGTTAGAAGAAGCAGCTTTCACACGGTCCAGAACTTTACCTTCGATGGTTTCGAGCCCTGGTGGTACAGTTGGGTACCATTTGATGTTGTCGAGGTCAGCTTGTGGGAAGCTGGCCTGGAACTGAGCTTTCAGTTTTTCTTCAGCAAACTGATCAGCGCCTTTAGATGCTGTAAAGTTTCCAGCAGCAGCCGTAATCTGAGCCGCGATTTCAGGACGCATTACAAAGTTGATCCATTTATAGGCACCAGCTTCGTTTTTAGTTTTCTTTGGAAGAACAAATGTATCAATCCAACCAAGAGCACCAGATTTTGGCGCAACAAAGGTTACATCAGCATTGTCATTGTTAAGCTTCCAACCACCGGTATCCCATGCCATTGCAGCAACAACTTCACCAGAACGAACCAGGTTCAAGAGCGAATCGCCACCTTCCCAATAGGTTTTAACGTTTGGCTTACAAGAGATTAGCTTCTCTTCAACTTTGCCCATGATTTCTTGGTATTTGGCTTTATCGTCGTATGCAGCGAATGGATCAAGCCCCATAGAGAAAGCAAAACCGATAAGAGTTGGACGTTTTAGACGGTAAGAAACTTTACCTGCAACGGCATCGTTACAAAGGTCAGTGTAATCTTTAACGCTGCTTGCAGTTGCAGTATTAAGAACCAGACCACTTGTGCCCCATACATGAGGAACGCCATACACGTCACCTTTGTATGTTGTGTTGCCTTTGGTTGCTTCCAGCATGGAACCGATGAACTGATTGCCATCAATTTGGGAAAGGTCCATAGCTTTATAGATGCGGTGCTCTGCCTGTGCCGCAGAAATACGATCCTGGCTTGGTTGTGCAAGGTCAAACCCGCCGCCGCCAGTTGCACGCAACTTAGAAATCATGTCTTCGTTGTTAGATTTGGTAACCTTAACATCGATACCGGTTTCTGCTTTGAACTGTTCGATAACAGATTCAGGAGCATAACCACCCCAGGTAAGAAGTCTTAGTTCTTCAGCTTGTGCCTGGCCAGCAAATGCAACGCCTGCAATTGCAGTAAGACCCAAAATAGCTTTCGTAGTAGTCATAAACAACCTCCGTGTTTTTTTAATGCGCATGTTCGAATGCGTCGCGGGGCAAATTTTTGCCCCTTTTTCACCGAACAATAGCTCTCCAAGTCTTGTTTGATGCCCGGTAAGGGCATCATTGTAATGTAACGGCATACCTATAGGGCATGTGTTACAGTGACATTGAACTTTGTTTGCAATTCCACTTTTTTAAGCGGTTTTACTTGCGGCTTTATTATTTTGGAAATACTACACAGATAGTGGCATCACTTTAAGATCCATTATCGGGTGCCTTACCATACCACTTCCATATTAAGTTCAAGAACATGGCAAAATTTGCATCTGGCGCGTTATTAGAGGGGATCAAACTGGACCCTAACTCTCAGAGTCCTCTTTATCGACAACTCTATATTGGGATCAGAAAGTTGATCCTTTCTGGTGACTTACCTCCTGGGACTAAGCTTCCAGCGAGCAGAACTATCGCGACAGAGCTCGAGATATCAAGAACGACAGTTATCAATACGATTGAACAAATGATATCTGAAGGATTTCTTGAAACACGCCGTGGTTCAGGGACATATGTCACGCAACGACTCTCGGAAATGACAGAATTTTATCAAACATCTGTCGAAGATGACCCTGAATCTGATGAAGAAGATCCGAATCTAAGCTTATCCAAGCGAGGCCAGGGATATGCAGACTTGCCCCATCAGTACGAGCCAGAGGGCATTTATACTTTCCGTCCCAGTCAGCCAGCTTATGAACTCTTGCCGCACGACATTTTTTCACGACTGACAAACCGATACCAACGAAAGCCAAAAGACGAATACCTGACCTATTCAGATCGTGGTGGGTACATGCCACTTCGCGAAGCGATCTCTAGTTACCTCAAAACATCCAGATCCGTCCGCTGTACACCGGAACAAATCATAATCACATCGGGCACTCAAACGGCTCTAAACCTCGCCAGTCAATTACTGATAGATCCTGGCGATTCCGTTTGGATGGAAGATCCTGGTCACACGGCTGCACGTTGTGTTTTCCAAGGTAGCGGAGCAAAGGTTGTTCCAATTCCCATCGACGAGCACGGTTTTAATCCAGCACTTTGTCCTGTAGAAGATAAAAACAACCCAGTAAAACTGGCTTACGTTACCCCCTCAAGCCAACACCCTTTGGGTCGCCGCATGCCTTTGACCCGCCGCATTAAACTGTTGGAATGGGCGCAGCAAAACAATACCTGGATTTTCGAAGACGATTATAACAGTGAATTTCGCTACACTGGCCGCCCTCTTTCAGCTTTGCAGGGGTTAGATAAATCCGGACGCGTTCTCTATGTTAGCTCCTTCACAAAAATCCTCTACCCAGGATTAAGGCTTGGGTACATGGTTGTTCCAAAGTCGATGTCCGAGATATTTGCTCATGCTTCAACCATCCTTCAACGCTCCACCCCTCTCCTCAGTCAGCAAATTATTGCGGACTTCATAAACGAGGGTTTCTTTGCCACTCATATGCGGAAAATGCGTAAAGTCTATCATCAGCGTCAGCAAATTTTATTAGAATCGGCTGATAAGCACCTTAAAGGTCTTGTGGAAATTTCAGCCGTTGATCAAGGTTTCCATTGCAATGGATGGCTCCCTGACCACGTTGATCCAGAAATGGTTGAAGCCAGGCTGCGCGCAGCAGGTTATGCGGTCAACAATATCGATTATTACTGCATGAAACCTTACCAACGAAAAGGCATCATGATCGGTTTCGCTGGTACCCCTGAGGACAAAATACCCGAGGGTGTCAAAGGAATGGCAAAAATTTTGAAAGAGATACTCTAGTGTAGAGTATCTCTTTCCTGATCCATTAAGAGAATGCCTTTTTCAACCTTCGTAAAGCCTCCTCAAGGACGTCCATACGTTTACTAAAGCAAAAGCGGACAAGGTTAGTTGGGGCTTCAGCGTCATAAAACACGCTAACTGGCACAGCTGCCACTTTGGCTTCTGTCGTAATGTAATGACAAAACTCTTCGTCACGTCCCTTGTAAAGCGAACTAATATCAGTTGTTACAAAAAACGTCCCATCACTTTGCAGAACGTCAAAACCAATATCGGCAAGACCTTTTGATAAATAATCGCGCTTTTCCTGAAGCTCATTAGTCAGACCATCAAAATAACTTTGATCTTTTCCCAGTCCAACCGCGACAGCCTTCTGCAAGTTTGGAGGTGTCGTAAAAGTAGTGAATTGATGTGCCTTGCTAATCGGTGCTAGGATCTCAGGAGCCGCGCAAATGTAGCCCACTTTCCAACCTGTCAGGGCAAAACTCTTACCCGCAGACCCAATCCGAACCGTGCGATCCCTCATCCCAGGTAGGCTAATAAGAGGGTAGTGTTTACGTCCATCATAAATCTGGTGTTCGTAGACTTCATCACACACGGCATAGACATCATACCGAAGGCAAAGTTCGGCTAAAGCTTCCAGCTCTTCCCAGTGGAATGCCTTACCTGTTGGATTCATCGGGCTATTAATGAGTATTAGTTTAGTTTCGTGATGAAGAGCTTCATTTAACTCCTCAATAGGTAACTTCCAGTCCGGTGCCGACATACTTACGACGACAGGAATACCCCCGGCTCTTTTAATCAGAGGGAGATAACAATCGTAAAATGGTTCTAAAACAACAACCTCATCGCCAGGCTCAATCAATCCAAACAGGCAATTGGAAAGAGCTTCCGTGGCGCCGGACGTCACCATCACTTCTGTTTTCCAGTCGAGATGAATGCCATAAAATCGCTTATCGTGATCTGCGATCGCCTGACGTAATTCCGGTAACCCCATCATAGATGGATATTGATTTGGCCCTTCAATAAGGGCATCAGCTGCTATTTTCCGAAGTTCCAAGGGGCCATCTTCATCAGGAAAACCTTGCCCAAGGTTGATTGCATCATGCTCCATCGCTAATTGCGACATAACCTCAAAAACTGTCGTGCTATAGGATGACAGAACAGAGTTAGCATCTTTCATGGCGTTGTTCTCCCGCTCTTGTTTATGCACTTACATCGTAACACTCTGGGTTGATTCGATGCAACGAGAGACCCAAATTTCTTCTGCAAATTATTTCACGAAGTTATTCTTTTGGCTGAGAAAAATTGACCAATCCATCAAATAAAATCACTTTTGTAATTTTGTGTTCTACCCCAAATTCGCTTTAGAGAAAGACTTTAAAATGTTCTCGTGATTCCCTCCTATATGGTGGGTGGAGAACACAACACATACGGAGAAGCCGATGAATTCCCCCGCAGCGAAACAACAGTTTGGGGTTTCAGTCCAATCATTGGAACAAAGCGAGCGTTCCATAAAAATCATCTGGACAGATGGTAAGGTCTCTACCTTCCATTATCTGTGGCTGCGCGATAATTGCCCGAGCGGATTTCACCCCTCTACCCAAGAACGGCTTTTTAACTTAACCACCGTGAGCGAAGACATTTATGCTCTTTCAAGCACGTTTGATGAGAGCGCGCTTTATATTTCCTGGTCTGAACTCGAACACAAAAGTATCTATCGCCTGGAATGGCTTTATGAAAATGCTTATTCACCAGATTTCAAGTCCACATCGAAAAGCCCGGTTACACCGTGGGGCACAGAGATTATGGAAAGCCTTTATGAAGTTCAGTACGACGACTTAATGCGTGAGGACAGTGCTCTCTACGAATGGCTGAGTGCCGTCAAAAAATGGGGTATCTCTTACGTACGAAATGTACCTTGTACAGACCAAGGCGTTATTGATGTTGCCAACCGGATCGCTTTTCTGCGGGAAACCAATTTTGGTAAAGTTTTTGATGTTCAATCAAAACCCAATCCGATCAACAATGCCTATACATCAGAGGCCTTACCACTTCACATCGATCTCATAAATCAGGAAACTCCTCCGGGATACCAGTTCCTTCACTGTTTGATAAATGACAGTAAAGGCGGGGAATCAACCTATGCTGACGGTTTCAAAATCATCGAAGAGTTAAAGGCAACGTCTCCAGGTTCGTTCCAGATTTTGAGCACCGTTACAGTTCCCATGCGTTATCATGACGGCGAAACAGATATTCAAACTAGGCACCCGATCATCAACGTTGATGAAGACGGTCGTTTGGTTGAACTTCGCTACAGTCCGCATCTCGTCAGTACCTTCGACATGGACGAAGATATGATGGATCGCTATTACCGCGCTTTCCGCGAGCTCATGGTTCTCATCAACGATGATCGTTTTGTCATATCGATTAAAATGAAAGCGGGCGATCTCTGTATTTTTGATAATCGAAGAGTAATGCACGGCCGTAACGCTTTTGAAGCGTCTGCCAGTCACAGCGGAAGCCGTCATCTTCGTGGTTGTTATGTAGATCGTAGTGAATTTGAGAGCAAATTACGCGTACTCAATAGACACTATGGCAAAGCACCATCACAGCGATAAGATTTGATCGAAATAAATAAAACTAGCACTCTGGGGGTTCCACTCTTTCAGAGTGCTAGACCATGCCATCATACAGTAACTTTCCGCCAGCTACGATCATCATAAAATAACTGATTTGATAAAAGAGCTCTGGAGAAATAACTTTGTGCAAGCGCAGCCCCAGCCAAATACCAAGGGGAACAATCGGCACAAAAACAAGAGATAACAACAAATTTTCCGTTGAGAACTGACCCATCCAGGCATAAGGGATAATCTTGACCTGATTAACAATCAGGAAGAAGGCAACATTCGTTCCCACAAACAGCGTCTTATCTAAATTTTGCCGCAGCAAAAAAAACTTCACCGGTGGTCCGCCGGCATGGGCGATAAAGCTGGTAAATCCAGCGATAATTCCACAGCCAACACCAACAGGTGTTGAGACCTTATTCGCTGTATCTTGTTTCTGTTTTCCAACAAAAAAGCTAAGGCCAAAAAGCAACGTTACCAGTCCCAATAAAATTCTCACATTATCGGCGTTGACATAACTATAGGTTAAAGCCCCAAGCCCTATTCCCGACAGGGCTCCCAACACCAAAATCACTAAGTTCTGGCGATGAAAATTATTCCTGTAAGCAAAGATACTCAATACATCCATGCAACACAGGATCGGCAGCATAATAGCCGCGGCCTTAAAGGGTGAAATAAACATCGCCATCAAAGGCACAGTTAGAGCTCCCATCCCTCCTGAAAATCCGCTTTTAGAGATTCCCGTAATAAGAACGGCGATCGCAGCAACAACAAAAAAACTGTAGGGATTATCAAGAAACATACAAATATGGTCTTTCAAGCGGACAGGCTAAGTAAACAATCACAGCCTCCTCACCGAGCAAAAACTATCGGAAAATGATTAACCGATAGCGAGACAAAGAAAATCGTTCAATGGCTTAAGAGTTCTTCGTGAATATGCGTACCTAGCATGGAAGGCGCCATCTCTGAAACGTCATTTAAGAGAACTCTCCATTGCGCGCTCTTCTTAAACCGTAAAGCGGCAATCCGAACAGGCTCTAGTTGGGAATAATGAGCCGAGAAATTCGAAAACATCAACATCACAAAACGACAACTCAAGAGATAAGGTTTATTCAACGCCTCCCATGTCATCTCGTGTTTTTGTAATAAAGTTTGGGGCTGTCCTAGATAACTAGTTCAAATATGTTTTAACCCATTGTCTTATTTGAA
>OJFV01000026.1_pt1 | contig 150396 bp, 142 predicted proteins | sample 1594391 | NCBI WGS metagenome assembly OJFV01 (sample SAMN05416856, study PRJEB24817) | seawater metagenome | isolation source: Sea water | place: Canada:Atlantic | collected 2013-11 | reverse complement strand
TGCTCGACGAACAACCTCTGTCGTTTTGGCGCTGCCGTGTAGAATTTGCCCCATAGTGCATCCTTCCATTCCAAGGAAAATAATGTACCACTAAAAACTGGGACCAAACAGCTATTAACTTTGCACCTTACCCCGAATTAAAACGTGGGCTGGCTGATAAGCAGGCTATTGGCGTTAAGTCTAACGGCTTTAAAGTCGAGGTTGGATTTAGAACAAAAACACAGTCAAAACGAAATGAGATAAATTATAATCCTGTTTGGGTAGAGTTTGGAACAAAACCACATAGTCTTAAACAAGGATCACGATCAGCAACTGGAGCGGGTCGAACAAATAAAACACTGTCTTCTCAAAAAGGCGGGTCGCACCCTGGCACACCTGCACAGCCATTTTTAGGTAAATCTGCAGAGAAAAATCGAAAAGATAACCGTCGTAGAGTTGAAGAAGAAATCAATAAGGCGATAAAGAAAGAATTGCGTAATGGCTGATGCATCTTGGCAGGTCCAGAAGGCTATCTATGCCAAGCTGAAAGCTGCTTTATCTGTGAGCGTTTATGATGACGTGCCTACTAATGCTCAATCGCCTTATGTAACGATTGGCGATGATACAGCCTCAGACGACAGCACAAAAACAGACGATAGACAGCAAATCTCACTAACTATTCACGCTTGGTCTGAAAAGGCGGGCAGGAAAGAAGTTAAAGAGCTAGGCGCGGAGATATACGCGGCCTTACACAAGCAGAACCTTATTGTAGCAGGCTTTACTGTCCGGGAAACCCGTTGGGAGTTTGGCGACACGATTAGAGAGCCAGACGGGCATACTTATCACGGTGTCCAACGATTTAGAGTTTTTGTTCAAGGTTAATTCCAGCCGCAGTTAAGCGGCTTTTTTTATGGAGTAAGAAGATGGCTGAGAGTGGTATTAAAGTAATTTTGAAGATCGGTGATGGTGCCGGTTCTGAAGTGTTTACTGAGCTTGCAGGGCAAAAGAGTACCCAGATTAATCTTACATCAAGTCCGGTCGATACCAGTAACAAGACAACTGGGGGATGGGGCAGAACTCTTCCAGGTCTTAATAATGGAACTGTTAGCTGCTCTGGTACTGCTGAATGGCCTGATACAGCAGGTATTACTCGACTAGAAACTGCTTTCTTGGCACGGGGAACCGTAAACTGTGAGCTAATTAAAAATGAAGCTGGCGACAAGTGGTCTGGAGCCTTTGCTATCACAAGCTTTGATGTTTCTGGAGAAGATAACGGGCCTACAACTTACAGCATCACACTTCAAAATGCAGGTGCTTTGACAAATGTCTAACTCAGTGCGTGGGGAGGTTTCAATAACTCTTGGAGGCAGTCAATTTAAACTGGTTCCGGCTTATGAAGCTATCGTCCAGTTAGAAGAGAGAACGGGTCAGGGGTCTATTGCTCTTGCCCGCAAAATCTTTGCCAGTAACTTCACCTTAAAAGAGCTTACAGTCATTGTAACTTCTGGACTTAAGGCTGCGGGTGAGCCTGCGACTGAAGACAAGGTAGGCCCTATGCTTCTTGATGAGGGCCTTCTTAATCCTGAACTACACAGTTCTGTTTGTAAGTTTTTCGATAACATTCTAACGGGTGGAAAAACGGACAAAACAGAGGGAAACGAAGAAGCGGCGAAGAGTCTGATTTAATACCTTTTCGTCGCTATCTAGGTATCGCCTGTGGGCTTCTATCTTGGTCACCACAAACATTCTGGAAATCAACACCCCATGAATTCTTTGCCTCACTAGAAGAGAAGGCTAGAGCGAATACTCCTGATGATAAGTCAGGGGGTGATGGTGAGTATCATGATTTCCGTGAGCGCTTGAAAAGAGCAAATGCAATATGACAACTGTTGAAAAACTGCTTTGGGAGATTGACGCAAGAACCGAAGGGTTGCGCCGTGAGCTTAAGAGGGCAGAGCAATCAGGTGATAAGTTCACGAAGAAAATGGACCGTACAGTTGCCCGTACTAACTCAAGTTTTTCAGGTTTAGGCCGGACCCTATCAACTGCCGTTGTTCCTGCGCTTACTGCTGTAGCTGGCGCACTGTCTGTTCAGGCTTTGTATCGTTACTCAGAAGCGTGGAAGCAAACTGAAAACAGACTTAAACTTGTTACGAGCGGGACAAGGGAGTTATCAGCGACTCAAAGTATTCTTTTTAATGTTGCACAGGACACCCGGACAGCTTTCGAAAGCACGGCTAATCTTTATTCTAGATTATCGAGAAGTACGGAAGATTTAAATTTATCCCAAAGTAGATTAATCGGGCTTACCACCGCGGTAAACCAATCTACAAGAATTTCAGGTGGTGGGGTTCAAGAAGCTACAGCGGCGGTTATCCAGTTTGGTCAAGCTCTGCAATCGGGAAGACTTCAAGGGGATGAGTTACGTTCTATATTGGAAAATTCTCCGCGCTTAGCTAGAGCTTTGGCTGATGGGCTTGGTGTGTCAATTGGAGAACTTAGAGAGCTTGGTTCTCAAGGTGAATTGACTGCACAAAAAATTGTTGACGCCCTTGCCACGCAAACTGGCGTAATTAACGAAGAATTTGCTAAACTACAAGTAACGGGTGGAGAAGCGCTTACTAAGCTTGATAACGCATTCTTAAGGTTAGTTGCTACAATTGATAAGGCGACAGGGGCCTCTAAAGGCTTTGCAGAAACAGTTACAGATTTCACTTACAAAGTTGAAATTTTAGGTTTGGATGAATCGTCTCGATCTGTTGAAACTCTGCAAAAGCAGCTTGAAGGGGTCAAGCGGTCTATAGAGATTTTTGACGGCATTGATTTATCAAAACGTCAAGAAACAACTATTGCGGGGCTTGAGAGGCGGGCAGCGTTTTTACAAAAAACAATATCCGCAGTTAAGGGCGAAATTCAGCAAACACCTCAAGAAGTGAAAATCGAATTTGAGCTTTCTGGAGTTGAAGTTGAATTTAATGAGGTTCAGGAGCGTATAGCTAAAACAAGAGAGCTTCTTGCTGAGGGTGGAGATGATATTGGGCTACTGAGGAAGCTCAATCGTGACGCTGATGAATTACAAGAAACTATGAATGAATTGAATGGGGGCTTGGCTCGTTTCCGTTCAATCCAATTTGGCGATATTGAGAACGATGCAATCGGATTTTCGCCAGTAAAAAAAGATGAAGATAAACCCGCTGACGAGAAACAGCTAAAAGCCATTGAACGCACGACCGAGGCATTGCAGTTTAAAGCAGATCAGTTGAATCGGAGCGCTAGAGAGCAGGAGATTTATAACGCTTTCAAACAAGCCGGAATTGAAGTTGATAACCAAGCCGCAGCTCAAATAGAAGCCCTTGCAGGCAAAATCTACGATGTAACTGAAGCTCGCCGGAGACAGAAAGAAGCTGAAGAAGATCTAAGAGCCGCTGTTGAAAAAGAAGACGAGCAAAACAAAGCCGTCAACGATGTTGATAAAGAGATAGCGGACATTGAGCGTGAAGTAGCCGCCCTGCTTCAAGGGAAAGAAGCTTATGAGGCTTACCAAGAAGCAAGAGATATAGAGCAAGGCTCTGAAGCCATCAGGGAACGCCTTGAGGCTCTTGGCCTTGAAGAAGAGATCGTTAATCGCGTCACTGAAGCTTATGAAAAGCAATCTCAAGAATTAGATAAAGCTGAAGAGGTTTACAAAAAACGTGAAGAGGCCATCGAAAAACAGAAGCAATCAGAGCAAGAGCTTGCTGATATTTTAGAAAATGGCTTTGGCCGTTCTCTCTCCGCAGCGGCTGATGGTTGGGACGCACTGGGTAAAGTTGCCCTTGATGTTCTCGGTCAAATGATTGCTAAGGGCTTTGAATTAAATGATGCCTTTTCTGGTTCCGGTGGCTCTAGCGGTGGCGGGGGCCTTTTTAGTGGATTATTAAGTGGTGTTGGTTCGGGCATTGGCGAATTATTCTCTGGTTTCTTTAACGAAGGCGGTAAAATTAGCGGTCCTGGTGGGCCTCGTTCTGACTCAATTTTAGCTGCGGTGTCCAATGGTGAGTATGTCGTAAACGCTGCTGCTACTTCCAAATACTTGCCTCTGCTAGAATCTCTCAACTCTGGAAAGTTACCAGCCTTTGCAAATGGTGGCTTTGTTGGGGGCGCTGTTCCTCAATTGGCCGACATGTCAGCGCCTATAAGAGCAATCAATAACAACAATAGTAATTCAAGCTCTTCTACTTCCGTGTCTTATAGCATTGATGCACGCGGGGCAGAGATTGGCGTGGAAGATCGTATAAGGCGGGCACTTGATGAACGGGAGCCACTTATTATTGAACGCTCTGTTGATCAGGTCCGCGAAGAGAACTTTAGAAACGGTCAATATTTGGGGGGCAATTAAGTGGTTACATATCCTTTAAGCCCTCCTGTTTCGCCGGGTATTCGAAATCTCACTATGAAGCCAGTAACGGCAGTTGGTGTAAACGTCTCGCCTTTTACCTATTCACAAGAGGTTCAAGTTAGCCCTGGTCAGCAATGGGGTGCTGAGTTTGATTTGCCGCCAATGCTGAGAACGCAAGCTGCACAATGGCAGGCGTTTATGTTGGCCTTGAACGGCCCAGAAGGCACTTTCTTGATGGGTGATCCTGATGCGCTTGCCCCACAAGGGCTTCCAACAGGTGCGCCAGTTCTCGACGGTGTACATGATATCGGTGTACGGAAAATATCAATCAAAGGGCTAGTTGCGCTTTCAGTGGGAAATCTTATTGGTGGTGATGTTATCCAGCTTGGTACTGGCCTTGATGCTCGGATGCACCGTGTGTTGTCATCGGTTGATGCAGATGCAACTGGTAAAGCAACGGTTGATATATGGCCATTGATCAGGACGGCACGGGCGGATGGCCTGGAGGTTATCACATCCAGCCCTATGGGATTGTGGCGTTTGGCATCCAATGAAATGGGTTGGAAATCTAACGCGCTTGGTCATCATGATATCGTAGTAGAGTGTATGGAGGTGGTGCCATGAGTGTCGAAGATACATTTAGCCACCTTGAAGATAACAACGTTTTTTCTCCATTTCTGTTGGCGGAATTTGATTTTGATCCAAATCCGGTGCGAGTGTTTTCGGGACTTGGGAAAGTTGAGTGGGCAGGTAAAACCTTTCTCGGTGTCGGCAATATGGGGGAGGTTTCCAGCCCGCAAGAAGGCAATGACCTCAGAGCCAATACACAAGCTTTTAGGTTGAACGGCATACCCTCTGAATACCTTTCTATCATCCTTAATGAAAACTACCAGGGCAGGCGTTCTCGGCTTTGGCTTGGTGTTTTTGGCGAGTATGGGGAAATGGTTGGCGATCCTTACCTGATATCAGATGGTCGCATGGATACGGCAACGATTGAAGACACGGGCACTTCTGGCGCGATCACCATTCAGGCTGAAACAATCCTAATCGATTTGGACCGACCAAGAGAACGACGGTATACCCACGAAGATCAGCAAGATCTCTACCCAAATGATTTGTTTTTGGAGGGTGTAACGGCTGTTCAAAATAAGGAAATCGTCTGGAAATGACCCGTTTTGAAAACTGGCCCAGTTTGCTTAGTCGCTTTGCATCTGACTGGCAGGGCAAAAAGCACGTCTGGGGAAAATCTGATTGCTCGATCATGTGTCTTGATTGGGTGGAGCGTGCAACCGGTCAAGCTGTTGGGGATGATGTTGCCGGATCTTATGACAGTGCTGCAGGTGCGTTGCAGTTTCTATCAAGCCTTGGGTATGCGGATCTGCCTGAAATGGTCACGGACAGGCTTAAGACAGAGTCCAAAGAAGGCAATTTTTTACAGCGCGGGGATATCGCTTTGGTGGATTGTCCTGCCGTTGGTGACGGGCTGGGCGTGGTCTTGGGTACTCAAATTTTAATCATGGATGTAAAGCAGGGCGGGGCCGTTATCCCGTTAACGCGGTCTTTGTTAGGTTGGAAGGTTTGATATGGGGGGAATTGTTGCCGCTGTTGTCGCCATAGCCAGTGCTGTGGCGCAATCGGGTATTGGTGCTCTAATTGCGAAATCGTTGCTTGGCGCAGCTCTTAATTTCGGTTTGTCCGCTGTATCAAACGGTTTGTTTGGAAAGAAGGCATCGGCGCCTAAACAACAACAGCTTGGTAGTTCAAGAATTCTGACATTCAGAGAGCCAGTTCAATCACGCGAAGTGATTTATGGCGAGGTACGTAAAGGCGGTTCATTACCTTTCGTAGATGTCAAAGGCAGTGACCTTTACATGGCTGTAACTCTAGCAGGTCATGAAGTTGATAATATTGGAGATGTTTATTTTGGTGACGAGATTGTCCCTTTGGATGAAAGCGGCAACGCGCTTGGGAAGTATGCAGGTAAGGCAAAAATCAATAAGCATTTGGGCGGTCCAACTCAACAAGCCGATGCAGACCTGGTTGCAGCTTTTCCTGATTGGACCGAGGAACACAAGGGGCAGGGCATAGCACACCTGGTCTTAAAGCTAACCTACGATCAAGATTTGTATCCAAATGGTGTGCCTACGGTATCGGCAATAATTCGCGGTCAGAAAGTGTTTGATCCAAGAACTGGTTTGACCGAGTGGAACGATAACGCGGTTTTAAATACGGCACATTACCTCAAAGATCCTTTGTATGGCCTTGGTATTGAAGAGCATGAACTACCCGAGACCAATGTGATCGCAGGGGCAAATGCTTCTGACGAAATTGTGACTATTGCCGGAGAAGAGCGGGCCGTTGCTGGATCTGAAACAAGCTTTACAGCTAATTACGACATAACAACCGTTTGGCAAAGTCCTCCACCTGTGCCGCGTGATGGGGGTGGTTATGCAGACAGTCAATATGGCGGCGGTCAAGATAATGGCTTTGGTGATGACGGTGATAATGATGGCGGGGGAGTTTGGACTTAATGCCATATGTTCAACAAAATAACGGTCTTACTTCCTATGTGAATATTGGGGTAGATCTTGGCCTTGAAACAGGTGATAGAGTCCGTCTTTTGACAACAGATACCCTGCCAACACCTTTACTTGTTGATACCGAGTATTTTGTTATCCGTTCATCTGAAACGAAACTGGCTTTTGCCTTAAGTGATGCAGATGCAAAAGAAGGCACAAAGATAAGTTTAAGTTCTGCGGGTTCTGGAGCGATGTCCATTCGTCCACTTGAAGTTCTCTTTGTGAAGGAAAAACATGGTTTACGTGATCGTGATGCGGTTCGTTTGAGTTCAAGCGGCTCTCTGCCAGCACCCCTTTTACCGGATACGGATTACTATTGCCGTGTGTTGGATGATCGCAGAATTAAAGTTTCCGCAACCCAAAACGGAACGCCCATTGAATTGACCGCTGCGGGAACTGGGGATCTTAACGTCAAGCGCACTGGCACCCGGCGTTATCGTATGAACGGGGATTTTGAAACCAGTTTGAAGCCCCGCGAAGTTATTCAGAATATGTTGACCTGTTGTGCAGGTGAATTGATTCCCTCTGGGGGTTCCTGGTATATTGCTCCGGGGGTATGGGAGCCGCCAACAATCGAAATAACAGAAGATGACCTGCGTGGACCGATTAAGATCAGTCCGCGCACAACGCGTCGAGATCTGTTTAACGCGGTGAAGGGTAAATATATCAGCCCTGATAACAACCATCAGCCTGCAGATTATCCGGTCGTCCGTAATGCTGCCTATGAAGCGCGTGATAATGGCAAGGTTATCTTTAAAGATTTCGATCAGAACTTTACTGATTGCCCTTGTCAGGCACAGCGCGTGGCCAAAATCCAGTTGGAGAAGGCCGCGCAACAAACAACTGTTGACCTAAAATGTAAGCTTAACCGGATGAGAGTTGTTCCTGGTATTGTCGTCATGTTGACCTTGCCTAGATACGGCTATGACAAGAAATATTTCTTTGTCGAGAAAAAAACTTTAGCAATGGATAAGGGGCAAAACGGTGTGCCTGTTATGGGCGTTGATTTGGTTTTACGCGAAACTGCCGCTGAAAACTTTGATTGGAATTCTGGTGAAGAAACGCTTGTTGATCCTGCGCCAGATAGCAACTTGCCAACACCCTTTTCTGTTCCTGTGCCGGGGGTTCCGGTTATATCAGAGGAATTATATAAATCACCTGGTGGGGGCCTAAAAACTAGACTGACGTTTGAATCCGGTGTGACTGATTGGCCATATCCTGTTTCGTATGAATACGGCTTTTCTATCAACGGATCTGCTTTAAAGGTCATCCCTAAAAGCAAGAACGCGAAAGTAACAGTAAGTGATGTTGATAGCGGAGATATCTACTTAAGGGTCATTGCTTATAACTCTTTTGATGTGCCTTCTGAAAAGTCGGAATTTATAGGAAAAGTTTATGGCCTGACTGCGGCACCTCAAACGCCTTTGAATGTGAACTTACAGAAAATCGGTGGCCTGGCTTATATTACTTGGACCGCACATACAGAGCTTGATGTGATCCACGGCGGACGCATTTTGATAAGGCATTCACCAAAGCCAAAAAATTTGGCTAAGTGGGAAAACTCAATTTCGATTGGTGAACCTGTGGCCGGTGCTTCTGGTTCTGTGGCGTTGCCTTTACGCTCTGGCACATACCTTTTGAAAGCAGAGGATTCCGGTGGGCGTAAAAGTGCTGCTGCAGCATTGGTTGAAACCAATAACGCGGGGCTTTTGGCCTATAGTCCGCTTGGTTTTGTTCAGGCGCATCCAGCTTGGTCTGGAGATAAAACAGGCACAGTCAAGCGGGGTGACACTCTGCGCCTATCAGCTCAACAGTTGATTTCAGAGGTGGCTTTGATTTCTGAAATTCAATCTTTTAATACCCTTGGCGGGATTAGGGAAACTGGAACGTATCGCTTTGCTTCGGGCATTGATCTGGGTGCCATTAAACCTGTTCGGCTGCGTGTAGAAATTGAAGTAAGCGGATATGACGAGGACAACAAAATCGGGTCACGTGGTCTTGTCTCTTCCTGGTCGTCAATTCTGGGTGCGATGACAGGCGAAGTTGATTGCGAACTCTGGATTATTACCACGATTGATGACCCTGCAGGTGGTTCGCCAACCTGGTCTGATTGGCAAAAAGAAGATGGGTCAGAACACAATGTAAGGGCCTTCGATTTTGAGCTACGGCTTAAATCCAGTGCCGAAAATACCAATATTTCCATAGATAGCGCGAGTATATACGCGGAAGAGGTAGCATAATGGCACAGCATAATGATTTAGTAATTGATGATGATGATGGGGCTGGATTTTTAGCCGATATAAATTCATTATTAACTGCAATTTTAACTTGTAACTCTGGTGATACAGCACCTGCTACAAAAGTGCCCTACATGTTTTGGGCACAGGGTTCCACTGATACCCTTTGGCAACGCAATGCCAATAATGATGGCTGGATAGATAAGGCAAAATTATCTCAAGCCTTTAATTATATTGCACCGGGAACCATAACAAAGGCGATGCTTGCGCCTGAATTGTCACTTGAGACTATTGATTCTCAAGCCCGCAACGCAATAGCCCGCCTAGACTTTACTTCAGCCTCTCAACACAGCCTTGACCGTCAAGACAATGACAACGGTATAACTGACGTTTACACAGACGAAAGTGACATAGATACCGGGGCGAGTGTTAACGAAAGTTACAGTGCGAGCGGTGGCTCTTACTCAGGCATTGGACCCGTTGGTGCGGATACTACTCCGACAATGACGAGTGCAACTGCGCCGTCTGGAACCGTAACGTTTAGTTCTGAAAATTCCGCGACAAATGCCGCTTGGAAGGTTTTTGATAAATCTACAGCCACAGAATTTATAACGGCTGCATCTGGTATACCCGGCTGGATTGCTTATGAGTTTTCCACGGCCACAGCAATTGGGGCGTACACAATCACTGGACCTTCTGTCGCTTCTGCTGCGCGGGCACCAAAAGATTTTACTTTTGAGGGTTGGAACGGTTCGTCTTGGGTGGTCCTTGATACCCAAACAAGTCAAACAAGTTGGTCAAATTTTGAAAAGAGAACGTTTACTCTTGGCGCTAATGCTAATTATTCAAAGTACCGCATTAATATTACGGCGGTGCCCGGCACCGCCTATATTCAGTTTGCAGAGATGGAATTTTTAGCAGCGGGTGCGGCGTTAAATATGACTTTGCAATCGGCTGCTTTTACGGCTGATGCGGCACCCTCAACGGTTGATCTCTATATCTGGCAAGAGGACGTTGACGCGGTAACGCTTAACACTGATCTCAAGGGGTTCGTGAGCAGGGACAGCGGCACGAATTGGACAGAGGTTACGCTTGTTGAGGTTAACTCAATGACGGCGGGACGGATGCTTTCAGCGGTTGCCGTTGATATCTCGGCTCAACCTTCAGGCACATCACTAAAATACAAAATTGTGACATTCAACACCAAAGGGCAGCACATTCATGGCGTGTCGCTTCAGTGGAGGGCTTAAGACATGGGCGCACAGAAACTCAAGAAAGATCCGGGCTTAACCAAGCGGCAATTTATGGCGAAGTTTGAGTCCAAAGAACAGGACGCGATTGCAGCGGCTGCGGTCAATAACTCAGCTCTTTGGCTTTGGGCTCACAAGTTAAGTCTTGCTGATGCTGTCCATCTTGATCATCCCGATATGGTTGCAGGAATGGCCGGAATGGTAGCGGCTGGCTTGATCACCGAAACCCGCAAGAGCGAGATTTTAACGCCATGATCAAAGATGTAATAAGCCACATTCCAATGACCGACAAAGCCTTGGCTATTCCTATGGCCTCGGCTTTCTACTGGTTGCCATATCTTCAAGGTATGGCTGCTGTTGCTGCGGCTGTTGCTTTGATCGCTGTTGCTGGTCTTCGCATTCTTTCCGCCTGGTACGATTTTAAAGCAAAACGGAGGGCGGCAAATGCAAACCCTTGAAACCTTCATAGCCAAACTCGAAGGCTCAATCCGTCTTCCTTACAAATGCAGTGCGGGAAAGCTGACAATCGGAGTAGGGCGCAACCTTCAGGATAACGGCCTTTCACCTGATGAGATCCGTTTATTGCTCTCCAATGACCTCAGGGATGCCAAGGCCGGAGCGCAAAGAATTTGCCCTGTGTTCGACCAGCTAAACGAGCCGAGGCAATGGGCGCTTATCTCTATGGTGTTTCAGATGGGGCGCAAGGGTGTTTCCAAGTTCAAGAACATGTTGGTAGCGATCGAGGATCAAGACTTCGACCGGGCGGCGGATGAAATGCTCGACAGTAGGTGGGCGAGACAAACGCCAAGACGTGCAGAACTTCAATCCAAGATGATGAGAGAAGGAGTACACTAACCATGAAACGCATATTTTTAATGGCTGCCTTTATGGCGGCTTTTTTTATGTCCGCTTGCACGACACCAGGCGGGAATAAGCTCTCGATAGAGCAGCAAGTTCAAATCACTTGTGAGGGCATTATCTCGACCGTTCGTATTCTGTCCGGATATCGTTCAGCCGGCCAACTCTCAGACCAAACGGTTAAGACTGTTTCCGACCTGATGCCGTCAACCGTCAAGCTTTGCTCTGGTGAGGTCACAGACTACGCCTCAGCTCTCTCAACCCTTCAAGAAACCGCTTACATTCTCTTGACCGTCAAGAAAGGCGTAGAAGCATGAACCCGGCAACAATCGCAACTGTAAACGCTCTGATCGAAATCGGCATGTTTACTTTTAAATCCATTAAGGCAGTTCAGAACGGTGACAAAACGCCTGATGAGATCCGCGCAGAGTGGGCGAATATCTCTCTGAAGCTCGACGACGCTTGGGTGGCTTGGGAAGCGGCGGGGAAGTAGTGGTTTATTTTCTGAACTACTCAACGACAAATCCAAGCCTGACTTGGTGTACCGTGAAAGGTGTGTGGGTTCTTAATGAGCCTATCACCGTTTCATGTGTTGGCGATGAGGGGGAGAGTATCCGGTTTACAGTCCTGCAGGGCTTTGAATCTGATCTCGCGTCTATCCCTCGTTTATTGCGTTGGCTTATCCCCCAGGTTGGCAAACACATCTTACCCGCAATTGCTCACGATTGGTGCTATCGCGCGCCTTCTATGGGCTGGTTAAACAAGCCTAAAGCCGATCTATTATTCCGTGTTGGAATGGAGCAAGCCGGGGTAGGGCGGTTACGTCGAACCCTGATGTATTCCGCAGTTAAGTATTTTGGGGGCTGGAGTTATCAATAGCATCAAGAAGACTCTCAATGTCACTAATTTGGGAAATTTCCTTTAATAATCCCTGATACAAGTCATCCGTAAGATATAGTTGCTGAGTAACATTGGCGACTAAATTTGATACAGTTTTGAACTCTTCTCCACTTAATAACTCACCAACTATTCCTTCAACCCTGCTAACTTCTTCATCAAAATATACCCTAGGAACCCTCTTATCTGAGCCGCTGTTCGTTTCCTGTATTTTTTTTAAGGCAACTACTATTTGAAGAGCTGCTGTTTTAATTTTGTCTGATTCATTTTCTGCGTCTGTTGTTCTTGACGTTAAATCATTAATAGTATCAACACCCTCACGTTTCATTATGTAATCTCTCTCAGCAATGGCTTCATTACTACGACCTTTGAGGATTTCAGTACGTAATTCTGTATCGTGATTAGTGTTTTTTAACGTGAAATATTTAACCGCTTTTTTAATTCCAAAATTGATTATGGGTATTAATAACACCACGACAATGGCAGCTCCAAAAGGACCGAGAAACGATTTACAAAACGAGATGTAATCACTCCTTAGAATCCCAATTCTATCCTCAATGTCCTTTGTAGAAAGAAGCGCAAATAAAATAACGTCCCAATTAAAAGCAAACCATGAAATCACGAATGTAGCCAATATTGGGTTGTGGATACGTTCTTTTATAACTTCTTTAATATCATTTATCGTATCGTTAGATTTGTCCGTATTCTCGCTCATGGTATCAATCTTTAAATTTTAAAATTGGATAGATTATTCTAAAAACCACTCATTGCTAACAGCCGCCTCACCAGCTTCCCCATCTATATCTTCGGGGTTAATAGACATGCCCGTCCTGACTTCTATCTCATCGATCGACACTGCAAAGTCACTTAAAGGCGCGCGAGAATCAACTATCTGAGGCATAATGAAAGCAGCAATACTGCCAGCTTTATTCATGACGATTTTCCAGAATCCTGAAGGGACTTTATGCTCTTCGGTTGTTCCTGGTAATTGATCCACGGCACCTTCATATAGCGGCCCTGTCTGAACCCAAACCTCATTACCCTCTTTGACGTATTCCCGAACCTTGTCCTCTAGTTTCTTCCAAGGGCCACGATTGAGGGCTTTAGTTTGAGGCATTATGTTCGAATAGTAATTCACCTCTGATGCATAAAACACGCCCTTGAACGAGGCGAGGGGCGCAAGGTGTCCGCGGTCGTATTTGAATTGTGAATATGCCCCGGCGTAATCGTCTTGAGGTGAAGGCTCTAAAGTCTCATTGTCGGCTAGATGTGGATCAGCCCGCCAATTTCTCTCCAGATCAGGACCGGACCAAACATCCCGAGGCGTCAGCTTGTAGGCAACCCAATCAGCAAACTTTGTATCGTCGTTATTCGAGAGAACATACGCCCGCCTAAAGATCAGGTCGTTACTCTCACTTAACCCCTCCGGCAATCCATATAGATAATGGTCCGAATGGATCTCAAGCGCTTGGGCGCTTGTTGCTGATAGTAATAATGTAAGTGCGAGAATTGCGCGCATGATGCCTCCAAGAATGATTATCTTATTTGGAGATATGCGGCTTTAATTTGCAAGTTTTAATTGAATCATGATCTAACTGGGCGTTATAAAAGCACACTAATATTGTTATGGAGGGCTGGTATGAGTGTTTCTGCAGAAAAAGAATACGAATTAAAGTGGCAGTATGTAATGCATACCGAAGTTCAACAGGGAAAATTTATCCAGTGGTATATGACGGTATGCTCAGCTATTTTTGTTTTATTGTATTCATCAAAAATTGAGTTACTTGATATTCCTGATTTGGGCGAAAGGCGTTGGGTAATCACCTCAATCTTAATTCTTTATTCTGTTTTGATTTGCCTAAGACTTCTTATGATTAAGCGAAACTACGACACTTATACATCTCGAATACGTACCCTTGAAAATGCCAAACTAAAAGCCACAAGTATCAGGCCAAAATGGTTTTCAGTTTTTAAATTACAGTATTATGTAATCTGTATCGTTGGCGCATTAACGGCCTCAGCTCTAACTTTTGAGTTAGGTGGAGGTATCGGGTTATTAGTTATAAGTGGCGCGGCCTATTTTATTGTAATGGCTGGGTTATCGTTTTCGCCCTTGTTGGGAAATGATTAAAATCTCTCAATTTAGTTGAAAGAAAATGGTGCCTCGCTTCGGCGGGGCTCTTTTTTTGTCTGGGGATTGGGCAAAGAAAAACCCCGCTGTGAGGGCGGGGTTTGCTATGGTTGAGTCTTGAATACACACTTTAATATTACTTAAGTGTGGGGGTGAAATCATTACTGTTATTATTCTCATCTTGCAAAAAAGGTATTCCAACAAGTTTCTCAAGGACAGTGTCTGACAATGCTACATCAGAACGAAATTCGTCGATGCCATATTTCCCACTATTAAATACCAGTTCAGCTACACGTTTGAGAAGTAAGGGCTCTTCCATTTGAATAGCATTTGGCCCTTTGTCCAAAGGCTCAACAGTTCGCCATTTTTTATAAGAAATTTGTTTATATAGGTTTGTGACTTGCCGATCATCAAACAATCCTAAATCTTTGCAACGGTAAATCATTGCTTGGATAGCGACCTTCCAGCGTGCCTTCAGATTGACAAATCCTTCTGCTCGTGGAGAGTACACTTCATTTGGAAATGATTTTCTTGGAAGCATAAAAGCTCCAGCAAAGCGGTTGGCCTCAGATTCAATAACTTTCAATCGATCTTTATCTTCAATTTCTTCCTTACCAACCCATCTATGAAGGCATAAATGGGCAAATTCATGGGACGCATCGAAGCGAGCTCTAACAGCAGATTCCTTTTCTGAAGCCAAAAAAATAAATGGCCTAGGTCCGGACCAAAAAGAGAATGCTTCAATATTTTCATTCTCTATTTTGTATCGGCAGATTATTATTCCTTTTGCTTCTAGTAAACGCAGAATGTTTGAGATTGGCCCCAATCCAAGTCCTAGATGTTGCCGAGTTTTCTCAGCTGCAACTTCAATTTCTTCATCAGTGTAAGTATCTCCTGCAGGTTCAAATTGAGGAATATCTACGGCAGGATAATTGGCAATAGAATCTAAAGCGTAAGAAGTACTTGAAAGCCATTTTGCATATACTTCACAAGCCTGGTTACGACGTTTAGTATCTGCGCCTATCTTACGGAAGAAATTTGCACTAAAATTTCCGAATGTTTCTCGACTTTCCTTAGTAAAAAAAACAATCGGTAAATCAAGGACATTTGCAATACGTTTCATAACTTCTGGATCGGGATTTTTATCACCTAATTCATAAGATGAGACTGCTTGCCTGCTAACTTTAATGTGGTTTGCTAGATCTGTTTGAGTTAATCGTGCTGCTATTCTTGCTTCAGTTAATCGTTTAGGAATCAATAACCGCCCAATGTTTTCAGCATGAGCGGTTATCGGAAATTCAATAATTTTGTTACTATTACTCACCATTGTCTTTCTTCCACCTATCAATGTCTTCTTTCAACAGTTGGAGATCATTTAGATCAAAATCAGTGTCCTCAGGTGGAACAGTGCCTGTTGGTGCAATCTCATGGGGTATTGTCATAAGATTTGGTGAAAGCCAAGTGTATTTTGATTTAGATGTTGGACTTGGTACACCCAAATGAGCAAAATCTAATGTTTGATGCCCGTGCAATAATAGAAAATGGGGTAACCCAGCGATGCTCATCTCATCTTCAAATTCCACAAATGGCAGAAATTTTTGATTTCTCAAACGACCATTCTCTCTGTATACCACATTCCGAGGCTGCCGTTTAGGGTCAACAACTTGGCTTATGGATGCAGTTGAGTGCGAAAACCTTAATTCAAGGTAACGCCCTGTCGGTCTGGCAAAATTACGCCACCGATAATCACAATTCAGAGCACCATTCTTAATTGCTCTTTCTATCCCAAAATCAACTGCAAAAGAAATAAGGCGACCCTTGTTATCCAAAGCACTTTTAGCCTGTAGGAAGGGGTTATCTTTGAACAGATCATCAACAGCTTTATATGCAGTTTTGTAAATTGTCGGAAGCGCTGGCCAATCACTAGATGGAAATTGATCTTTGATAAAAGTTTCGGGACTCGTCATGGTATATTCAATCTCTAATTAGTTGCAACGCCGCCTATGCAACTGTATGCGATTATTTTTAATATTTGTCAACCAAATTAATAAAGGTAAATATTTTGTCACTGCTTATTGTTGTTATTTTTAATCAAAGTAAGATATTGACCAACTCTTAACTTGTTCCCTATATGTTCTCATTATGAAATCATATAGCATAAACCCAACTCGACCTAATCAGTTCCAAGCTATTTACACGGTGACGCTCTACGACATGAGCCAACGAATAGTTAGCTCTGTGACATTCGATAACTTCGAGCCACCTGAACACGTAGCACAAGAGGCGCAGTTGATCCTTGCTGATTACATGGAAAACAATCATGCAGGCTTGGTAAGAATAACAGGGCCGGGAATGTGTAAGGTCATCTATCAGGAACCGGGTTGCGATGAGCCTATAGAATCTGATTTTGATGATAGTATGAGTGTGGTGTATTTGGATTGATTTTTAATTGTGCGGTGCGGTAGCGTACCCGGTAGCGTCCCCAATTTTGAAAATAGGGAAAATTAAAAGGGCTTAAGTCGTTGAAATAATTGGTGCACCCGTCGCGATTCGAACGCGAGACCTCTGCCTTCGGAGGGCAGCGCTCTATCCAGCTGAGCTACGGGTGCACAAAGAGCGGTCAATGGGCGGACATTACTTCAAGCCTTGATGCAGGTAAAGAGGCAAAATGACCTTGGTGAATTTCTCTTGAAGAGCTCCTTGAAGGCCGAAATCCATCTTAAAGTTACGAAAATTCCATTCAGTTGTTATACTGTTGCTCGGTATTATTTAGGTGTCACCTTGGTATTTCTGGGGATCACACTATATAGCAACTGTTGCCGCAAATTAGGAAAGAGCAGTGTCAGGATTGATGTTGCGCAAAGCAAAAGGTTCTTTTTCCTTGAACACGGGGTGTTCTTTGTGGCTTGTTACCCGGCACGTTTAGTCTGAAATGGTTTGGGAATGCCCAAACAATTGTTGCGTTAATCTGTTTTCTGCCCTTTGAGGGGCCGGGAACTCAAGGGAGTTAAAGTATGTCACGTCAAAAACCGAGTTGGATGGGACCCGCGATTGAATATGGGCCTATTGGCGTTTTTTTCGCGATTTACTACGGCTACGACAGTTTTGTTGAAGCTTATCCCGTTGAGCTATTGCTCGAGACCAAATCTTTTATCGCGGCGACCGCGGCTCTTATGGTGGCGACGATTATCGGTATCGGCTTTTCGCTCCACTACGATGGGAAAGTGCCCAAGGTTCCTTTGTTCACCGCGTTAGTGGTGATGATTTTTGGCGGATTGACGGTCTATTTTGACGATGAGAGCTTCTACAAGATGAAGCCAACGATTGTTCAGGCGGCCTTTGCCATTATCCTTCTGGGTGGGCTGTTTATCTTTAAGCGCCCGTTGATCAAACCGCTGATGCAAAAGTCCTGGAATATGACCGACGAAGGATGGAACATTCTCACCTTCCGTTTCGGTCTGTATTTTATTGCGATGGCGGTTTTAAATGAAATCGTTTGGCGGACCCAGTCCAATGACTTCTGGGTTAATTTCAAGGTCCTTGGCTCCATGGGGCTGATGGTTTTATTTATCTTTAGCCAGTACCCCATTATTCAAAAGTATCATCTTCCAGAAGAAGATACGGACCAGATTAAAAGCTAACTCCTAATCGGGTAAAAGCTAGAAAGGCTAAAGGAGAGCTCCGTGGACCAGGGCTTTAAGCTCTGGTCGGCTTGCATAGGTGCTGGATGGCACGAGTTGGGTGAAAAAGATAACATTCATCTGCTCTATTGGGTCTGTCCACCAGAAAGTACTCGCCAGTCCTCCCCAGCCAAAATCACCTACAGAGCCCGGTGTACGCTGTCGTGCGGGATCAAGGACTACCGACCCACCGATACCAAACCCCATACCGTCCATCGGGGTTTCAGCAAACGAGCTTGGTCCCATGGATGAAATGTCGCCCGGTAAATGGTTGTGACGCATGAAATCAAGGGTGTGGGAAGAAACCAGTTTGTTGCCGTTCAAGGTGCCGCCAAGACGGATCATTTCTGCAAATTTCAGATAATCATCAAGCGTTGAGACCAACCCGCCACCACCGGACAGAATACTATTTTTACCCGGTTGGTAACGATCAGACATACCCGGATCCATGGGCGCTAGCGGATTATCATCTGTGTAGAGATAGCAGCTGGCAAAGCGCGATTGTTTGTCCTCGGGTACTGTAAAGCCTGTGTCACTCATTCCCAGGGGCTCGAATATTTGTTCTTGGAGGAATTGGTCGAGTGGTTGGCCAGAGAGTACTTCGATTAAGCGACCAATAATGTCGATGCCAATGGAGTATTCCCAGCGGCTGCCAGGGGTAAATGCCAAAGGAATTTCGGCTACTCTTTTGACCCGTTGTTCCAGGTGATCATCGCCCGGGCCAAAATCGAGGCTTTGTTGGGCGTAGGCTTGGGCGAGAATGCCTTCATTAAAACTATAACTTAGGCCGCTGGTATGGGTGAGGATCTGGTGAATGGTCGGGGGTAGGCAGGGTTTTGTTTGTTCAATCGATGTCGCGCCCTCAATCAACGCAGTGCAGTTGGAAAACTCAGGCAAGAACCGATCAATTGGTGTGTCGAGATGGAACAATCCGCGCTCCATCAACAGCATCAAGGCGAGAGATGTAATCGGCTTTGTCATGGAATAGATGCGGACAATGGTATCGCGCTCGTAGGGCTTGTTTTGTTCAATAGAGCGTAGGCCTGCGGCGGAAAAGTGTGCAATCTCACCGTGTCGAGCGACTATGACCGATGCGCCGGGGAACTTTCTCTCATCCACATAACGCCGCATCCATTGATCAATACGTTTAAGTCGTGAAGCATCAAATCCCAAACGTTCTGCCCCCAACCGTTCTGCCACCAGTGGCTCTGCATCATTTTTGAATTCCACTTTAGAACTTCCCTTCGAACTCAGTTGTTGAGATTTGGGCTTAGTTGTTATCAGATTTAGTTATTACCCTGATTATTTGGCCTAGTTATCGGCAAGGGTAGTATCTTCTTGTTTTAAGGCCTGTTGCGCGTTGTTGTCGGCACCGGATGGTAAAGGCGCAAGCGGGCTTCGTAGCCACTCTCTGATGTCGGTAAGGACGGTTTCAGCCTGTAGATCGCGCAACAGCATATGCCAGCCATTTTCATACAGGGCTGCACGTTGAGGGCCCTCAATGCCATTGGGGAGGCTATTCCAGACATCTCGGGTCGGCTCCCACGGAACGACTTCGTCTTTTTCGCCGTAGAGCAAAAGAGTGGGAAGGGTTAAGCTATTGGACGAACCGTAAGCGGCATCCATGAGATCTGTAAGACCATAGACACTGTCGATCCGCGTACTCTTGATTACGAGAGGATCTCTGCCCAGGCCAATTAACATCGGTATATTATCGGAGGCTTGAATTTTAAGACCGCTTCCAGTGAAGCTGGCCCAGGGGGTGGTGTGCGCAACCAGCCAAAGGGATGCCTGTTGATAAAACGGCATGGTTTCTCTTGCCCATACCGCGGGAGCAGAGAGAATAACACCATCTGTATCTAGGCCTGTATCTAGGTTGTTATCAAGATCATTTTCTTCTTGAAGGGCAGCCATAACAACCGCGCCGCCCATACTGATCCCGACAGTGTAAAGGGGAGTATTGGGGTGGCGCACCCGGAGCAACCTTAAGGCAGCGCGGAGGTCGGCCGTCATCTGCTTGTGGCCCCCCCAGAGACCCGGAAGAGGGGCTGCGCCAAACCCGCGTTGATCATAGGCGTAGGTGGCAATTCCGGACTTTGCCCAAAAAGTTCCGGGGGCCTCGAACGCATTGGAGTAATCGTTAAATCCATGAAGGCCAAGGATTATGATTTCAGGTTTGCCTTCGGGTAGCCAGCTCTGCATTGGGAGAGAAAGGCCGTCGTCGGTGATGAAACTGTCACCCTTGAGCGCGGCGGCATCAACCTGGTCACCGAGAGGAGCAAGGCGAGGCGCACATGCCCCCAAAAAAACAAGTAATGCGACGGATAAGACTAGCGCAAGGGTGGTTTTTTTCTTTAATAAACCGGAAAAGATCTTCATTCACAGAACCTTATGTTATCCGGTTTAATTATTACGCTCTCAAAGCTGAGTGGCAAGCTGTAGTGGTCATTACTTTTCTAAATTGTGGGCACCGCGCGTTAATTGGAGGAAGATATCTTCGAGATCGCCCTGATCTGTCATGATGTCCGTTATCGTGAGATCTGCATCATTGGCGGCCTTGAGAATGTCGGCAAGCTGTCCGTCATCGGCTTTGTAGCTAAAGGTAATTTGCCGGGCTGATTTTTGCTCGACATGAAAGCGTGTAAAACTGTTGGGCAAATAATCGAGATCTTCAGCCAATGACAGCGTCAGTGTTTTGCTTTCAATACGGGCCAGCAGAGCCTGGGTGGTATCACAGGCGATGACCTGACCATGGTTGATAATCGCGATTTGATCACAAAGTTCTTCTGCTTCTTCGAGATAGTGCGTGGTCAATAAAATGGTCGTGCCACGTTTGTTAAGCTCGCGGACATAGGCCCAAAGTTGTTGGCGCAGTTCAATGTCAACACCCGCAGTTGGTTCATCAAGAACCAAAACTGGGGGGCTGTGAACCATGGCTTTACCGACCATAAGTCGACGTTTCATGCCGCCAGAAAGACTTCTTGTGTAGGTCTTGGCTTTATCAGAAAGCCCCATGACGTCGAGAATTTCTTCACTGCGGCGTTCGCTTTTGGGAACACCGTAAAGGCCAGCCTGAAGTTCCAGCAACTCAAGCGGCGTGAAAAAGGGATCGAAGTTCAGTTCTTGAGGAACGACGCCGATAGACATACGTGCCGGGCGCATTTCCTCTTTGATATCGTGGCCCCAGATCTTTGCTGAACCACTTGTTTTGTTTACCAGCCCGGCAAGAATATTGATCAAAGTGGATTTTCCGGCACCATTTGGCCCGAGGAGGCCAAAAATACTGCCACGGGGAATCTTGAGATCAACAGAGCTTAGAGCCCGTTTTTCACTGGCATTTCCTGCTGCTTGGTAAACCTTTGTCAGGCCTTCAAGTTCAACGGCGTAAGCTGGCATGCCAGGGATATCCTTTTGCATTTGCGCGTCAGTTTCTTTTTTTTGCGAAGCGGGTGCGTAACTGTGGTCGTCAGGCATATTATTATATGTACTATTCGGTTTAACAAAAAAATGGATCAGTTACCGGAAAAAGGGGCTGGAAAATTTCCGGGCTGGACGGTAAAAGAAATTCAGCATCATTACATAGTGACTATTGTCTCAATAATAAAGACCCACATAATGGAACAACGGTAAACTTATAAAAGTTTTCCAATCGTTTCAGGGTAAAAAGTCAGGAAAGCGTCATGACCGTAAACGAAACCGAAGAGGTTGAAACCACTGTTGTAGCTTGTGATGGCGGAAGTGGCCCCAACGGTCATCCCCTTGTCTATCTCAACATGGAAGGCAAGAACGAGATTTCCTGCCCCTATTGCAGCAAACATTTTGTTTTAAAAGAAGGCGCAAGTGGCCACTAAACCTTATCGGTGGATTGTTTCGACAAAATTTTGCTCGTGAATTCAAGAAGTCTCATACAGTTTTGTATGGGGCTTTTTTGTTTTTTTTTCTAGCGTATAATTAGTGACGATAAATTTGAAGGTATCCGAGATGAAGTTCAGGGCTGAGATCTTGAAAAATAGTCGACGTTGGATCGTCAATTATCTCTTTCTTGCAGGCATTATATTTGGCTTGCCTTGTTTTGGAACTATTTCATCTCAGGCACAGGATGAAACTGAAATCACAGCCCAGGAATTTATCGCCGGAAACATTTTACTGACGCTTTATCATGAAACCGGACATGCTCTGGTTTCTATCTATGATTTACCTGTTTTGGGAAGCGAAGAAGATGCGGTTGATGTCTTTTCCATCATCGCCCTTACGGAAGAGCTTAACCAGGGTGAATTGAGCCAAGAGCGTGAGACCAAACTGGATAATTATCTTTTTTCAACGGCTCTTTACTGGTTGTCCATGAGCGAGGAAGAAGATTTTGAAGATCAAGGGATTACTAGCGAGCATTCCCTGGATTCTGAGAGATTTTTACAACATCTTTGCATGGTTTACGGCTCTGACTTGGATTTTTATCAAGATTTACCCAAAGACTTTGACGTAGAAGATCTTGTAACTCCGGAGTGCGCGGAGCTTTATCAGTATAAGACAAACGCCTGGTATAAGGTTCTTGCTCCCCATTGGTTGGGTGATCGGTTTCGTGTTAAAAGAATAGAGGTTGTCGAGGAGGAGCCTGACCCTCAATACAAAGGCTATCGGCAATGGCTCCATGTGCACGGTATTCTTGACGAATTTGAAACTTTCGTTGAAAAATCATTTCACCTACCAAAAAAAATAACTTTACGGCTCAAATCCTGTGGACAGGCAAATGCTTTTTGGGATCCCCAGGAGTTAGAGATCGTACTCTGTGATGAGCAGATCGCAGAATACAGCCATATCTATGATCAACTGTTGGAAACCGATGGCTAAGGGAGTTAACTCCCGGTCTAAAAATGTATCCTGAAATTGCGGCTTTGAATTACGGCCTTAAATTGGGAAGGAGCTTTTTGATTCTCGATCGATCGATGCTATAATGCGCTCGTATTTCAAAAGACGTCACCAAGGCGTTGGATAATGCCATGTGCAATATGAAAAGAGACGGAACTACCGTTCTTGAAAAGGTCAGGATAACTGGTGCTACGTTCTTTTTTTAGTAGTCGCAGACGTATAGAAAAACTCATTCCTGACTTGAAGGCCTATGCTGTTGCCCTTTGCGGGGATCGGGATCAAGCAGATGACCTTGTCCAAGAAGCAATTGCACGCGCACTTGAAGCCGATAAAGCTCTGAAAACATCAGAAGATTTACGGCCTTGGTTATTTCGAGTGCTTCGGAATTACTTTTTCGACGAACAAAGAAAAAAATCAGTACGCAGGGAATATTTTACCCAAGAAAAACGTTGGGTAAGTGAGAACCGTGAACAGTCGCTGGACCCTGAAGATATTCTGGCGATTAAAAATGCTTATGACACTTTGTCGGCGAACCATCGCGAGGTGCTTGCTTTGGTGGATATCTTGGGGATGCGTTATCAGGAAGTGGCGGATTTGCTGAATATTTCTTCTGGTACTGTGATGAGTAGAATTAGCCGTGGGAGACAAGCTCTATTGAACAAGCTTGAAGAACCAAGACAAGACCCAAAACGAGATAATGTTGTAAAGTTTCCTCGGGAGAACCGTTAACAATGTCCGATAAGGAAACCCCTGATTGGGAAACATTAAATGCTTACGTGGATGGAGAACTCTCTCCGGAGAGAGAAGCGTGGGTGAAAGATGCCTGTAAGGATAATCCGAATATTACTTCAGAGATTGCCCGACTGGTTATTTTGAAAAAGGCGCTGGCAAGTAAACCTGTCCCCGTAAGGCGGAGTTGGGCCTATGGTATCCATAAATGGGAGATTGTTGGTGGCGTTACTGTTACGGCGTTATTGCTCATGGTCTTTGTCGGGATGTCTCTACTTGGGGGCTATTCCCCTTCTTCTTTCCAGAATTGGGCTTTGGAAAAACATGAAAATTTGTCAGAACGCAGCTTTGTCGTGACAGATCTCAACCATAACCCTTTGATTGCGGCTTCGGTAAATGGAGCGTTGCAGGCTCCTGATTTGACCGGAAGTAAATTGTACCTGGTGGATCTGACAATTCAGCCCTTTGGAGAAAAAGAAGGGATTGTAATGCACTACCGTGGCTTGAGGGGATGTCGTGTCAGCTTCTTACTTGCACCTAGGGGAATAGATAGTGACAGCATAAAAGAAGCGGCACTGCTTCAAGGAAAAGTGGTGTCAGATTTTTGGAGTGGTAGCCGTTTCAAATTTGGCCTACTGGCAACGGGCATGGATGAAAATCGCTTCAACTCGATTTCGAGTTATCTCAAGCTAAATGGAGAAAGAAATCTTCCGGTAACAAAAGAAGATCAACACGCTATGCGTCAGGTTTATGAAATCTCCAAGTCTTGCGTTTGATCCCACTAATTAAGTCGAGATAAAAGCTGACCTAAGTAATTTGGCCAGCTTTTATTGTGTATTGTAAGGCTATTGCTTGTTGGGAAAATTGGGGCGTTCTTCGCTGTATTGTTTGGCAAGATAATCCAGAATAAGTGATAAGTCCGGCTCATCTATCTCACTCATGCCTTGCTCTTCGACCATCCACTCCAGAGTTTCAATCCAACCCTCGCGGTTCATACCTTGTTGTTGAACAATGCGTGTTGAATGACAGGCGGAACAATAAATCAAAACTTCTTCCTGCCCTGCTCCAGCCGCGAGGCCTTCGAATTCATCCTCTTCAGTTTCCTGACTATAGCTTGGAATTGCTAAAGAAAATACCAGTGCGGGTGCAAACAGCAATGCTCCTGTGGCACGGCCAAACAGTGACTTTATCTTCATTTTTAATTATCCGTAGTGTTAAGGGCGCCCAAGTTGAGTATGGGCTTCCTTGGGGTGCATGAAAGCTCCCCAAGGTTAACGCATCTATGTAAGAGATCTTGAACCTTATTAGGAAATTCTAACAGCGATGCGGTGCATCGTGTTATTCAAATAACCCTTAGGGTTCCAGTTGATAGCGTGAGGTTGACTATCGCCTTTTGAATCTGTCGCTTTTGCCCAAACTTCATAATAGCCACTTTGTGGGAAAGAGATTTTGGCAGACCAGTTTTGCCAGGCGCCGGTATTGATGGCCTTATCCAGACTGACTTCTTTCCAGGTTGCGCCAAAGTCGATTGATACTTGAAGGGATGTAATATCACGATCTCCGGACCAGGCGTGGCCGCGAACAGTGAGCTCTTTATCTGCTGTTTCAATGCCTGTTTCAGGAAAAGTAATGAGAGACTTAACCGGCATCCGTTCAATGATGACAAAGTCTTTTTTATCAACCTTTTCACCAGCTTCGACCGGGTGGTTTGGAACCCGATAGGCTTTTCCAGTCATCTTTGGACCATCGTGAACCTGATCCCGCAACCAGATCCGGGTGAGCCATTTCTGGGAACAGGACCCAGGCCAACCAGGAACAACCAGACGCAGAGGTGCACCATTCATAGGGTGAATGGCTTCGCCGTTTTGCTCAAAGGCGATCAGGATATTTGGGTCCATTGCTTTGGCAATTGGCACACCACGAGAAATAGGGAGTTTCTCCGGATCTCCGGAAAGGTGAGAATCTGCTCCTTCGTGTGCAGTATAGACCACATTATTCTGCACCCCTGCTGCTTCCAGGACATCTTTTAGGCGCACACCTGTCCACTGAGAACAGGCCACAGCACCAAGAGACCACTGATTACCTTTGGCTGGTGGATTGAAATAAGATCGCCCATTGCCGCCGCATTCGATAACCAAAGCCAGTGTAACAACCTCAAATTTACTCTTGAGATCGGCAATGGTCAGTTTCATTGGCTTGTCGACCAGGCCATCAATAGTCAAGGTCCATGTATCGGCATTCATTTCTTCCGGTGGAATGCCATTGTTACGGACAAAGTGACGATTTATCGGTGTGATGGCGTCGTCTAATAAATGAGGCGGCGTTTCGGCATTAACCGGGCGGTCATTTAGAACGGTAAGACCATCTTTACCTTCTATGGCACCTATCGTGTCAGCAAGAGCAACTGGAACAAGGCCTGAAGGCATGTTCTTGCTAAAAGGAATAGCTGCCCCGAGCATTGCGCCCATCGTGGCTAGGCCGGCGCCTTTTAAAAATCCGCGACGGTTTTGATCAGGAACCCGGCCAAAAATTTTGAAATCAGCAGCGGCTGGATCAGAGCTATAGAGATCAAATAGCTTTGGAATGCCAGATGGTTTTGGATGATTGTTTGATGGTTTATCAGTCATATTTTCCCCATGTCGTCCATTTAATGTTTTTTTTGATTTTTTTCTTGATTGTTAAGTCAACGTGCGGAGTGTCCTTTTTATTCCCTTGGCAGTACAAAAAAGTTGAGAGGAATACTCGGGATTGTTTCATTGCTTAAAATCGACAGCCAAATTTTCATAAAAAATCAGTGAAAATTGTTTCTTCTTCCTCGACTTCGCAGAGTTGCTTGGGCATTCTGTGCCGCATGACTGAAAACGTACCTTACAAGCATCTCTACCTCGTCGATGGCTCTGGATATATTTTCCGAGCTTTCTTTGGCATTCCTCCGATGAGACGTCCTGACGGCACTCCGGTAAACGCCGTGTTTGGCTTTACCAATATGTTGTTGAAATTACGCGACGACATGGAGGCCGACGGCATTGCCGTTATTTTTGATGCGGGACGTTCAAGTTTTCGAAATGAATTCTATAAGGAATATAAAGCCCAAAGGCCTGATGCTCCTGAAGATCTTGTCCCGCAGTTTGCCCTGATTAGAGAAGCAACTGATGCCTTGAACTTACCTCAGGTTGAGATGAAGGGGTATGAGGCAGACGATCTGATTGCGACCTATGCGCGCCAAGCCAAAGAGCAAGGGATCGAAGTCACAATTGTTTCTTCTGATAAAGATCTTATGCAATTGGTGGAGCCAGGCATTTCGATGCTGGATCCAATGAAGAATAAAGCGATTGGTCCGGACGAGGTTTTTGAAAAATTCGGTGTAAAACCAGATAGAGTTATCGATGTCCAAGCCCTTGCTGGTGATGCCGTAGATAATGTCCCTGGGGTTCCTGGAATTGGGATCAAAACAGCTGCTCAGTTAATCAACGAATATGGCGACCTGGAAAGTCTTTTGGAACGTGCAGGGGAAATCAAACAACCTAAACGAAGAGAGAAGCTTCTCGAAAATGCTGATCTGGCACGTATAAGTAAACGCTTGGTTGAGCTGAAACAGGACGTCCCAGTTGAAGTTCCACTCGAAGGTTTCGCTACCCGCGAGCCCGAGATGGAAGTACTTCGTCCATTTTTAGAGATCAACGCCTTTAGATCCTTGCTGGCGAAAATGTCCAAACGCTTTGGCGAGGCACCATTGGAAGTTTCCAATGCGTCCGATGCAACAGATGCTGATCCTGAGTATGAGCTCGTCCAAGATGAAAAAGATCTGATACGTTGGATCGCGCAAGCCAAGCTACACGGTTCTGTCGCTGTGGATACAGAAACTACAGCGTTGGATGCAATGAAGGCAAAGCTTGTCGGGGTAAGCCTTTCAACTGGGGGAAATAAAGCTTGTTACATTCCGCTTGATCATATTGCGATTTCTGAAGATAGCGATGGCGGTCTTGATCTCCTCGGAGGCTCGGCTGATCGCCCCAGGCAAATTCCAAAAGCACGGGCTCTTGAACTTCTGAAACCACTATTGGAAGATCCCTCCGTTCTCAAAATTGGTCAGAACATCAAATACGATTCAGTGATTCTTGCTCAAGAAGGGCTCGCGGTTACCCCCATCGATGACACCATGTTGCTTTCTTATGTCCTTGAAGGCGGGATGCATGGCCATGGTATGGATGAGCTCGCTGAACTGCACCTCGATCATACAACAATCAAATTCAAAGAAGTTGCGGGTACGGGCAAATCTCAGGTTACTTTCGATAAAGTGCCCTTGGATAAGGCGCTTGATTATGCAGCTGAAGATGCCCTGATCACCTATCGACTGCACGCGGCACTGAAGCCTCGTTTGGTGCCCGAGAAGATGGTCAAGGTCTATGAGACCATCGAACGCCCTTTGGTCAAAGTACTTGCTGATATGGAGCAACGCGGTATCAAGGTCGATCGGCCTTTCCTACACCGTTTATCTAATAACTTTGCCCAACGTCTTGTTGATTTACAGGGTGAGATTCACGAAATTGCAGGAGAGCCCTTTACCATCGGGTCGCCAAAGCAATTAGGTGAAGTTCTGTTTGAAAAAATGGGAATACCCGGTGGTAAAAAAGGCAAGAGCGGTTCCTATAGCACGGGGGCTGATATCCTCGAGGGTCTTGCCGCTGAGGGACATACCTTGCCAACAAAGGTTCTTGAGTGGCGCCAGCTGGCGAAACTAAAGAGTACTTATACCGACGCGCTTCAGGAACAAATTAACTCCAAGACAGGTCGGGTACACACCTCCTATGCTCAGGCGGTAGCCTCTACAGGCCGTTTATCTTCTTCAGATCCGAATTTGCAGAACATTCCTGTGCGAACCGAAGAAGGCCGGAAAATCAGGGATGCTTTTATCGCTGAAGATGGCTTTAAGCTGCTTTCCGTTGATTATTCCCAAGTTGAACTGAGGTTGATTGCCGAAATTGCAGAAGAAGACGCCTTACGGCAGGCCTTTGCCGAGGGGCAGGACATTCACGCCATAACTGCTCATCAGGTTTTTGGTACGCCGATTGAAGGCATGGACCCGATGGTCCGTCGCCAGGCCAAAGCGATCAACTTTGGCATTATCTATGGCCAGTCTGCTTTTGGTCTGGCTGCAAGCCTTGGGATCTCGCGCAAAGACGCCAAAGACTATATCGATGCCTATTTTACCCGCTTCCCTGGGATCAAGCGTTATATGGAAGAAACCAAGGCTTTTGCTCATGAACATGGCTTTGTGAAAACTCTTTTTGGGCGCCATATTCACCTGCCGTCGATTAATGAAAAGAACCCGATGCGGAAGAACTTTGGCGAACGAGCAGCTATTAATGCCCCAATCCAGGGGACCGCGGCTGATATCATCAAGCGAGCCATGATCAAGATGCCTGATGCCCTGGAAAACGCTAATCTCAAAGCCCAGATGCTCTTACAGGTTCATGATGAACTGATCTTTGAAGTACCTGATGCCGAGGTCGAAGAAACTTCTGCTGTCGTTCGGAATGTGATGGAGACGGCGTGTGATCCGGTTCTCAAACTCTCTATACCGCTTACGGCGGATGCGGGTGTCGGACGTAGCTGGGGCGAGGCACACTAACCATTTCGAACGTGAAAAAAGTAAAGCCGGGTTCATTATGAGCCCGGCTTTATTTATTTGATCTAAGAGTATAGGAATTTTCTAGCGAAAGAATAGCTTCTCTAAATCCTGATAATCTTCGGCAATCCAGGTCGGTTTAAATTCGGCTTCTTCACCGTCTTTTCTGCTGGCAACACCCGTGAGGATCAGAATAGATTTCATTCCGGATTTATGACCAGCAAGAATATCAGTGAAAATATTGTCGCCGATAATGGCGCATTCGGATGCTTCCTTTCCGAGGCGTTTCAGTGCAGCGTCCATAATCGGCTTTTCCGGCTTGCCAAAAATTTCGGGCTCTTTTTCTGTAGCCGCTTGAACAGCGGCTACGATCGGGCCTGCTTCTGGAAGGATACCGTCCTCAACCGTGATAAGGCGATCCGTGTTGGTAGCAATAAAGCGTGCACCACCGTCGATCAAACGGAGAGCTTTACCCATTTTTTCGTAATTAATACCGCGATCATAACTGACGATAACGGCATCCGTGTCGCTTGATCCATCCGTAATGACAATTCCTGCTTCTTCTAGCGTAGATGTAAGTCCTTCTTCGCCAAGGCAATAGGCGCGGGTTCCGCTATCTAATTCCATTGCGACCGCCTGAGCGGAAGTTAAGACATCGTCAGGGGTGCAGGAAATACCCATCGCGTTGAGTTGCTCTGCTACTTCTTCGGGGCGACGGTTGCCACGATTGGTGACAAAGAGAAAGGGAATGCCACACTCTTTTAGCTTTGTGATGAAATCACTGGCGCCGGGGATCGCGTCGGTACCGCGATAGACGGTGCCATCGAGGTCGAAAAGAAGGGCGGAGATATCGTTCATTAAAACGTCCTGTTGGTTTTCATATTGTGGATTAATTAACAGATAATATCCCACACGGACCAGACTTATCGCTAAACGAAAAAGCCCGACCTTCCGGCCGGGCTTTTAACGTTGGTTATGCGGTCAATTTTGGAGATCGAATCACATAATTTCTTTACTAAACTTGGGATCGGTTCCCAGGTATTTCAAGAGGGGTACGTATTCATCCTTACGCAGGTATATAATGATAAGACCTGAGAACCATACACCAACCGCTTGGATAAACAGCTGACCGCCATCGTTATAAGGATCAATACCGAGCGGTGTGAAAACATGGAAGAAAATTGCACCAGACATCAAGGCAAATGAAAGTAAACCGCCCAAGGACTGAAGGCGAGGGATGAAAAGAAGGATGCAAGCCAATAGTTCCGCACCACCAGTCAGATACCGACCGTGGGGTTCAAACCAGCCAAGACCGCTCCAGTCTTCCAGTACTTGGAAGAGGTGGCTTCCCTTTGCGAACTTAAAAGGCAAATATCGTAAAAAAACATAGGCCATAAATATAGCCAGAAGATAAGGTAGAACTTTCTTGATCATAGACATATTGTAATTCCCCGTAGTCTGTGTTCCTAGGGAGGATATGTCCTTTCCTGTGATCAAGCACCAGTAACATTTCTGACAGCAAGACGTTACCTCGGTTTATTGAGATACCTTTCTGGCTGCTTTTGTCTGTGAAACCAAAGCAATTCTTGCACTATTGGCGTCACAAACCAGCTGATCGAAGTTGCACCTTGCGTGCTGATGGCCGTTATGAAGATCCCAGCCCTCAGGATCAATACCAGTCATCAGCCATTTACCTGTATCCAGTTTTAAAAGCTTTTCAGCGATTGTGTTTATGGCATCGAGATGATCGGTGTTCATATGCTCGACTATTGATGGCTCCGCTTCTCTCAAACTTTGGTACTCTGTACAATCGAGTTTGAGCTCGCTCGCTGGGACCCATAGCGCCTTGGCAAACCCGCCGATGAGATGAGCGGCATCAATAGTATAGCGATAGAGGCTGAAATCCTGGAAACCTGCATAAAGCTTTGATGCGGGGTGGCGGGCAAGAAAGCGCTCTAACATGCGATCATCTTCTACCTTGGTCATGGTGCCAACCAAAGTCACTCTACCTCCGGCGAGAGGATCTCTATATCCTGCTGTGCCATCGAAGAGCATTCCTGCTTTGGCATTTGCAGTTAAGTTTTGGCTGTGATCTGCCAAATCAGAAAGAAGCATATAGGGCGTTGCATCGTGATCGAGACAGACCAATGAAAGCGAAGCGTAGGGATAATTACCTTCTACGCTCTCGGTAATATCCCCAGCATGGCCACCGGGGGTATCCGCATTTTTCAGATTGGGTCTAAGTTCTGTGGCAATGTAGGCTTTACTCGCCCAGCGCATTAAATTTCGGGCCTTCTCGGCTTCAGTTAAATGAGCAGCATGTTTAATTTTTGTCATTCCCGGCACCTTACCAACTTTTAATTATAGTGTTATATGTGACAGCTTCTTTTATGAGGAGAAAACTGTAAAGTCTGTGGACTGTCGCAGGTAAAGAAATTTTTGCTTTATTCCCGACGTAATCTACTCATTTTTGGTGTGTATTGTTAAAATAATAACGTTTAGAAAATTTTGTACTGGTAAATGACAACCTATTATTGATATTAACCATACTGAAGAATATGATTTGAGTATATGTAAGTAGCGATTTTCTGTAATTTGATCAAAAAGAGAATGATCTGAATAGGCGAAAATCAGAACTTACAATTTAATATCTCCGTTTCGTGGGGGTATGCGATTACAAAATTACAATAAGCGGTGCGCCGAAAGGCGTACCGCTTATTTTTTTAGGGAGAGAACCTTGACGCAAAAGGGGATTGTTCGTTGGTTTAGTAGCCAAAAGGGCTACGGTTTTATTACGCCTCAAGTCGGTGGAGAAGACGCCTTCGTACATTTTACTGCCGTGCAAAAATCAGGCCTGGCAGGTCTCGTTGAAGGACAGCAAGTCGAATACGAACTGGTTGAAAGCAGGAAAGGGCGTCTTACCGCAGATAATCTCAGGTTGGTTGGGTGAGGAAGTTATGGCTGTAAAACATTAAACGGGCGAAACAAATTCAGCCCGGTTAATGTAGGTGTTACAGCTTAATCTTTGTTGTTAAACACTATAATATCGGATCCAGAGTGAGGACTATTGTACTCTTCTTTAACTCTTGAAATTGTTCAGAACTGTTTGGGTATCCATAAGTCTTTACTCTCCTGGGACACCTTGAGAGGTAGAGTATTGGAAATGCAATTCGTGGTCGGGGAATACCAAGGGGTGGATGGCATGGGCGGCCATGGCGGCCTCGGAAAAACCACAGAGGATTAATTTGAGTTTATTTTCGTAAGTGGCGACATCGCCGATGGCAAAAATGCCGGGCTTTTGAGTTTCGCATGTTGCCGGGTTCACCACGACATGATTGCGTTCAAGCTCAAACCCCCAGTCAGCCATTGGTCCGAGGTCTGTGGCAAGACCATAGAAGGGGAGAAGTATATCTGCTTCTAAAGATTGCTCGTTACCCTTCAGATCCTTGACGATTACAGCTTCCAGTTTACCTTCGGTGCCTTCAAGGCCATGAAGCTGATAGGGGACAATCATTTCTATTTTACCCATCTCAGCCAAGGCGCGCATACGGGCAACGGATTCTGGTGCGGCACGAAACTTGTCACGTCTATGAACCACGTAAACTTTTTTGGCAACTTCAGGTAAAGACATTGCCCAGTCAACGGCACTGTCGCCGCCACCGGCAATCACAACCGTTTTATCACGAAAGGCTTCTCTGCGTTTGACCAAATAAAATACGGAGCTACCTTCAAAATCTTCCAGTCCTTCGAGAGGAGGGCGGTTCGGTCCAAATGCCCCCGCACCAGCTGCGATAATAACAGCCTTACATTCAACCGAAGTACCCTTACTTGTGGTTACGATCCAGCCACCGTTATCTCGCTGTTCAAGGCCAGAGACCTGTTGGTCAAGATGGTAATGGGGATCAAAAGGGGCAGCTTGTTGCTCCAAATGCTCTATGAGTTCTGCAGCCGCGACCGTTGGGAACCCTGGAATATCGTAGATTGGTTTTTCTGGGTAAAGCGCAGTACACTGCCCACCTGTCGCTTCCAGTGCATCAATAACATGTGTTTTCATCCCCAACATACCACATTGGAAAACGGCAAATAACCCTGTTGGACCCGCCCCGATGATGACAACATCTGTTTGATGGCTGTTTTTACTCACTAAGAATATTCCTTTGTCGGTCGATTTCAGAAATATCGGCCTGTTTGCGGGTCACACGACTAATGCGTCTAAGATCGGCATTGTATTTGAGCTTTGAGGTGTTTCAATAGCAGAAAAACGGCGAAATTGTACTTTTAAGTGGAATAATCGATCACTTAAGAGGAATTGCAGGCCTAAGAGGCCATGTGTTCAGGGTGTAATTGTTAAATATCCTTATACGAACTAATTTCCCATAAGTGCCTATTCAGGGACAAAATGCTGCCACAGTCACGCGCCACATTGCTTATTGTGACAGGATACTTACTATTTAAATCGCTTAAGCGAAACAAGGGAGCCGGCCCTGATAGAGGCACGGCACCTGAACTTGATATGAGGAATGGCATGGAAGGCAATATTGTACTGGTTGACGACGACCGTAATATTTTAACGTCGGTTTCAATCGCTCTTGAGTCGGAAGGCTTTAAAGTGCGTACCTATACTGACGGAGCAGAAGCATTGCGTGGTATGTCATCAAATCCAGCTGACCTTGCGGTACTCGACATCAAAATGCCGCGAATGGACGGGATGGAACTGCTCCGTCGCATCAGGGATAATAACGTAATACCTGTGATATTCCTGACATCCAAAGACGATGAAATTGACGAAGTACTCGGTCTTCGTATGGGGGCGGATGATTATATAACAAAGCCGTTTTCTCAAAGGCTCTTGGTTGAAAGAATCAGAGCCCTTCTGCGCCGTGAAAAAGCCAATAAAGATGCCAGCGAAGGTAAAGAAGGTGAAAAGCCGATCCAACGTGGGGATATGATGTTAGATGCCTCTCGTCATCTCTGTACTTGGAAGGGCAAACACGTAAATCTAACTGTAACAGAATTTTTGATTCTCAAAGCCTTAGCTCAACGTCCTGGCCATGTTAAAAATCGCGACCAGTTGATGGATGCGGCCTATGGCGATGCGGTTTATGTGGATGATCGTACAATTGATAGCCACATCAAGAGACTCCGTAAGAAATTTAAAGAAACAGATGATGATTTTGGCCAGATAGAGACACTTTATGGTGTTGGTTACCGCTACCGAGAATAACAGTAAGGTCGAGGGCTTGTGGGGCAGACCTGATCTCCAAATGTTTAAAGTTTATAGGAGAGCTCTTGATGGACAAATTTGAAAGGTTAGTTTTCGTTGTAGGAATGGGTCTCGTCGTTCTTGGGTTGATGGTGTTGTTTGAAGATGCTCAAGGGCATCCTAACAAGTATCCATTTCAACAAAGTACGGCGCTTTCCACTTATGAAGGTTCGATTAAGCCGAAAGGCCCTGAGCTGCCAGCCTATGATATTATTCTCTATAACAGAGGGGATGTCGGTAGAGATCAATTTGATCTTTCCGTAAGTCAGCAACAAGACGAATTGATTAGGCTTGGATTACGGCAGGGTGGAAGTGAAGTTTCCTGTGATTTACAGGGAAAAAGGCCAGATCGGGTATTTTGGGGGCAACGGGGTGGTCAGGAGTACCCCGACAGCTTGTCAGTTTACTCAAATGAAAGATTGATTTATCTCGGGAATTATCTTGAGGCATGGAAAGTTCAGGCCCAGGGTGGTTTTCTTGTCTGCTACCGTTTAACCGAGCAGACCACAAAGCTATTGATGTCACTTTAAAGGGACTAAATATGGCTGATCATATTGGGGGAAGAATTGGCTGATCAAAGCCATAAACAGCAAGCTGAGATCGCTCAAACGGTCAAAAAGCACCGCAAAGGGCGCAAGCGCGGTTGGCGTTCGTCACTGACGCATAAAATATTATTGATCAATAGCTTGGTTCTTCTGATCCCAGTAGTCGGATTGATGCACCTTGAGCAATATCGACTTAGTTTGATCGCGACTGAATTGGATGCGCTTTCAATACAGGGCCGTGCTTTTTCTTTAAGCTTGGGCTCAACTGCGGTTGTTGCAAGTCAAGTCGGGGATGAAAAACTGGTTCCCGAGCTTACGCGAAGCCTGATGCGTGCCATGTTAAACGATATTGGCGTACGTGCGCGCATATTCTCGACCAGTGGTGAGATGCTGGCTGACAGCCTTTATCTTGCAGGGATTGGTGGTCCGGTTGAAGTCGGTGAATTGCCTGTTCCCGGCGGGGGAGGGATGATGGATCGAATCATCCGTTTCTACGAAGAGATCATCAATTGGTTGCCGGGTCATGACGACTGGCCACTCTACCGTGAAGCCCAAAATCAAAGCGCGGAAGATTACACCGAAGTCTTAATTGCCTTGAACGGTGAGCCCGCTGGTATGGTGCGAACCGATACTGCTGGACGCCTGGTTTTATCTATGGCGGTGCCGGTGCAACGTTACCGTCAGGTGCTTGGTGCACTGATGCTTTCGAAAGATGCAGAGGTTGTTACCAAAGCGGTACAAGATCGGCGTAGGGATATTTTGGCCGTTTGTGGTCTAGCACTTGGGGTCACGGTCTTACTCTCTCTTTATCTTGCGGGGATTATTGGGCGTCCGCTTCGCCGCCTTGCAAATGCGGCTGATTATGTCCGCTATGGCAAGGGACGGCAGTATGAAATTCCCGACTTTACCCATCGTCGTGATGAGATCGGAGATTTATCCGGGGCGTTGCGGGCTATGACGGAAGCACTTTGGTCGCGCATGGATGCGATTGAAGGTTTTGCTGCCGACGTGGCCCATGAGATCAAAAATCCATTAACATCGCTGCGTTCCGCAGTTGAAACCGTTGCCAGAGTTAGCGATCCGGACCAGCAAAAACAGCTGATGTCGATTATTCTCGATGATGTTCAAAGGCTTGATCGATTGATCAGTGATATCTCTGATGCCTCGCGATTGGATGCAGAACTTTCGCGTGCGGCTATGGAAGAGGTCGATGTCGGGAAGCTCTTGGAGGCATTGGTTGAAATCCAACGGGTGAATAATGGTGGTCCAACTTTTGAGGTCTTTGTTGATAAGGATGAGCAGTATATCGTCCAGGGACTAGAAGGTCGTTTGGGACAAGTTCTTCGAAACCTTATGGCCAATGCCCAAACCTTTAGCCCTGAAGAGGGTAAAATAAGTCTCTCAGCCAGCAAGGATGACGATTTTATCGTTATTACTGTTGAGGATGAAGGCCCAGGGATTATACCAGGTAAACTTGAAGCAATTTTTGATCGTTTTTATACTGAACGACCACAAGAGGAAAAATTCGGAACTCATTCCGGATTGGGATTGAGTATTTCCAAGCAGATCATCGAAGCGCATAATGGGACAATAAAAGCAGAAAACAAAAAAAGCTCGGCGGGTGATATAATTGGCGCCCGGTTTGTAATATCTCTTCCCATTGGACAGGGCTAAATGTCAGACAGCTTACTAATGCATTGTACAAGTATCGCCTTTCAAAAAGAGGGATGGTTGACGGTTGCATTGTTACGGGGGGACCCCGGGAGCGGAAAATCGGATTTAGCTTTGCGTGCTATTGATATGGGGCGAGCAGAACTGGTATCCGATGACCAGACTCTTTTAACGCGCCACGGCCAAGAAATTTTGGCAGCTCCTCCGCCAACAATCGCCGGGAAAATTGAGGTTCGAGGCCTTGGGGTGGTTACTTTTTCTTGCTGTTCAGATGTTCCGGTCGGGCTTGTCGTAGACCTCGTGCCAAGAGATCAAATCGAGAGATTGCCAAGCCCAGAATTTGAAGAAATCCTAGGCATATCCATTCCAAAGTTAAAGCTACACAGTTTTGATCATTCAGCGATTACAAAGCTGGTACTTGCTATAACGCGTTCAGAAAGCGATATAGTTAGATAACTACTTGTTCTTTTGAACTGTTATCAGGAATCAGGCCGTCATTTATGTCAAAAATTAAAGACGAAACAGCATCCGAGCCTCTAAAAGTCGTCTTGGTTACGGGAATGTCGGGGGCAGGGCGTTCCACAGCGATGAAGGTGTTGGAAGACCATGGGTTCGAGGCCATTGATAATCTGCCTCTCAATCTTCTTGATATCGTCATTGGGGACAAACCGCGTCGACGTCCTTTGGCTGTCGGTATTGATATCCGTTCGCGAAATTTTTCGGCCCCTCCTCTTCTTGAGCATATCGCGACCTTGCATAAAAGACCTGAATTGGATGTGTCCCTTGTTTTTCTCGACTGCTCTGTTGATGTCCTTGAGCGGCGCTTTAAAGAGACACGACGTCGCCATCCCCTGGCGGAGGATCGCCCCTTAAAGGATGGAATTCTCGCCGAGCGAAGACTTGTTGCCCCTCTTCAAGCCAGAGCGGACTATGTCATCGATAGTTCTGACACAACATCTGCAAATTTTAGGCATAACTTCACGAGTTTATTGGGACTGGAAGAGAGCGGTGTTATGACCCTTCAGGTCATGTCTTTCTCTTATCGGTTTGGCGTTCCAAGAGAGGCTGATTTGATGTTTGATGTCCGTTTCTTGCGCAACCCGCATTATGATCCTGATTTACGGTGTCTTTCTGGACGAGACAAAGCCGTCGCAGACTATGTTGGGAAAGATCCTGGTTTTGATGATTTTGTAAGTAATCTGCAAAATTTAATTCTCCCTCTGCTTCCGCGCTATCAGCAAGAGGGGAAAAATTACCTCACCATTGCCATTGGCTGTACAGGAGGTCGGCATCGTTCCGTTGCTTTGACCGAATGGCTCGGCAAAAAGCTTGAGACAGTTTGGCCGCAAATTATTATTGCACATAGAGATATGGATAAAGAACCTGATCGTTATAAATAGGTCATTTTTCTTTTAAATCTCTCTATTGATGACGCGACTGTGTGAAAGACTCTGGAAAAAATGTTCCAACACTGGGCTTCGCCTTGTAAGGGACCCAGGAATGCTGGTAGTTTTCCCTTAACAAAAGGAAAGCGCCTGCGGAAAGGGAAGGCATGATAGGGATGGTTCTGGTTACTCACGGTAACCTGGCAGTCGAATTCGTTTCGGCATTAGAACATGTCGTTGGCAAACAGACTCATATTGCAACGGTTTGTATTGGTCCAGAAGACGATATGGAGCAAAGACGTAAGGATATCATCTCCTCTGTAAAGAAAGTTGAGGATGGCGAAGGTGTCGTTATCTTGACAGATATGTTTGGTGGTACACCTTCTAATTTGGCGATCTCGATAATGGATCAGGCTAACGTTGAAGTCGTTGCGGGAGTTAATCTCCCTCTGTTGATTAAATTGGCTGGATTGCGTGATTGTAACCCGATGAAGAAAGCCGTTTTGGCAGCACAAGAAGCTGGACGTAAATATATTCATGTCGCTTCTGAATTGCTGTAAAACCAGCTTTAAACCTCAAATAAAGATGGTTTTAGGGCTACGGGCAAACGCGGGGGATAAAAGTTGCTCACCAAGACAGTAATGATATTAAACCAAAGGGGTTTACACGCTCGGGCTTCTGCAAAATTTGTTAAGCTAGCTGAAACATTTGAGGCAGAAATTACCGTTCGCAAGGATGATACGGCGGTATCTGGTTGTTCGATCATGGGATTAATGATGTTGGCTGCAGCAACTGGTAGCGAGGTTGAACTAACCGCAATTGGTCCAGCTGCAGATCGGGCAATGGCTGCATTGGAAGAGCTTGTCGCGAACAAGTTCGATGAAGACTAAGTTCTGTTTTGTAGCGATAACGTCGAATTATTTCTCACTATTGGTATCATAAAGTTAAACGAGAGTAGGAAACGCCGTGACAAAAAAGTTAGGCGAAAGTATTTTTGAGGGACTTGCTGTCTCGCCAGGGGTTGTAATTGGCCCGGCCTATTTGAGCGAGTCCAGTGATATTCAAATCCTAGAGTACCGCGTTCCTACCTCTAAGGTACCAAGTGAATTATCCCGTTTAACAGATGCTGTTGATAAGGCTCAAAAGCAGGTGTTAAAGCTTCATGGCCAGTCTCAAGATTTTCACGGAGCTGCCGGAGAAGAGCTTGGGTATTTGCTTGATGCTCATATGCAAATGCTTAAAAGTTCCAGCCTTATAGGGGGGATTGAAGCGCGCATTAAAACAGGCCAAAAAAATGCCGAAGCAGCGGTTATGGCCGAAGTTGGGCAAATTGCGCGAAAATTCTCTGCGATGGAAGATCCGTATCTCAGGACAAAATCTCAAGAGGTCCGAGAGGTTGGTCATAGGATTGTTCGCAATCTGACAAAAACAGTTACCGATTCTTATTCCGGGCTTACACGTAATTCGGTGATTTTGTCCGAAGAGATTACGCCTGCAGATACCGCAATGATGGATCCCGCTCAAATCGGGGGGTTCGCAACAGTACTTGGCGGGCCAGAGGGGCACACCGCCATTATGGCGCGGTCACTTGGGTTACCTGCTGTATTGGGTGTTCCCGGCCTCCTCTCTGAGGTCGAGACCGGCGAAACCATAATCGTGGATGGAACCAATGGCCTTGTCATTGTAAATCCGAGTGAGGCACGGCTCAAAGACTACAGGTTACGCCAAAAAGATATAGAGCGTGAAGTTCGTGCTCTAACCCGATTGCGTAATGTTGTTGCCATAACAAAAGATGATCAACGTGTCGGGCTACAGGCAAACGTAGAGCTACCGCGAGAAACCGGACAAGCCGTTGCAAACGGTGCCGAGGGGGTTGGCCTGCTTCGGACCGAGTTTTTATTTATGAACCGTGAAGAGCTTCCAACTGAGCAAGAACAGTATGAAGCTCTGGCTGAAATCATTGACGGCATGTCTGGTCGCCCAGTGACAGTACGTACCCTTGATGCTGGTGGGGAAAAACTGGTTTCAGCCTTGGGAACTTTACCTACTGACTCTCCAAATCCTGCTCTTGGGTTGCGGGCGATCCGATTATCTCTCAAACATCGTGATCTACTCAATACCCAGTTACGCGCAATTCTACGAGCAAGTGCCCACGGACCTTTGCGTATTCTCTTGCCGATGGTGACAACTCCAGGGGAAGTGAGACAGGTCCGTAAGGCCTTAACAGAAGTTGCAGCAGGCCTGAAAAAGCAAGACGTGCGCATTGCCGATCCGTTGCCACCACTGGGGATTATGATCGAAGTTCCAGGAGCCGCTCTGGCTGCGGATGGTCTGGCGAAAGTCGCAGATTTTTTTGCGATAGGAACCAACGATTTGACGATGTACACCTTGGCTATCGACAGAGCCGAAGAGCAAGTAGCCTATTTATATAACCCACTACATCCCGCTGTGCTGAAGTTAATTTCAATGACTGTGGAAGCTGCAAGGCGAGCTCATATCCCCGTGTCAGTTTGTGGTGAGGTCGCTGGGGATGTGAATTATCTGCCTCTTCTGTTGGGCCTGGGGGTACGAGATCTCTCTATGAGCTCAAATGCATTGCCACGTGTTAAAAACCGTATTCTGAAATTGAATATGGAGGAAGTCACGCGGCGTGCCGAAGCCATTATGACACAGAGTGATCCCAGTAGGATCGCGACAATGCTTGAGGATTACAATGAGCGTTATGCCAGCTAAACGCTAGCATAACTTATCTTCGATAAAATCTTTACCGGGCTTTGTATCTAAGAAATTTTCTAAGATCTTATAACTTATCTGGGTTGAGCGGGATTTTTACAAATACCCCAAACTCCTTGGTAAAATCGCAGCTGACCCGAGCATGCACAGCACCCTGCTTGTCGTAGAAACGAGATTTTTCTGAAAGCGGTGTGATGGCTTCGTGCCAAATATTGGCATGCACACAAACCCCGAAGCTGCCGTCACAATAAAATGCGACCCAATCTTCTGGCTTCATGTCATCGCCAGTTTTTGCAAGCGCAACAACAAACGGCTTGTTATCGAGGGGATAAAACAATTGGGCGCCATCAGGATGATAGTTAGCGTGCCAGATCAAAAGCTGAGAACGATCTGGGTCCTGGGTGTCTTTTGATGCTTTTCCCGGCAATTCAGACCATCCGAGAATATATCGATCGTTCACGGCCATATTCTCACCAAACAGGATATCGCCTTCCCACCAGAATTCGAATATTCCCTCAAGATGCCCGCCTTCATCGCCTGTGCCTTTATCTATGGAACGCCATCCCTGTTGAGGCCATTGTGTTATCTCAACGGGGTGGTTCATATAGTCTGTGACGATGGTGCCAAAACCTTCCAGGTTCTCTTTTGTAGCTTTTACCAAAGGAATTTCAAAAACAGGAAGATCATCTGGTACGGAAGGTTTCATGTAATCGAAGCTTTTTTTCTCTAACGATTTAGGTGTCGGCATTAAATGGTCCTGTGGTCAGTGAATTTAATTGAAGCTTGCAAAAATTTAATTTTAAAAACAAATTAAATTCACTGAGGAATAAATTAAATAAAATTAATGGGGTGGTTATGCCTCCCTAAGTCTGGAGGGTTTATGAGACACAGTCAGCTTCGGGCCTTCGATGCTGTTGCTAGAGAGGGGAGTTTTTCTCGAGCTGCCTTGTTGTTTAACCTGACCCCGCCGGCTGTCACCATACAAGTTCGTAGTCTTGAAGATGCATATGGTCTTACCTTGTTTATCCGCAGTGGCGGTAAAGCAACTTTGACGGCTGATGGACAAGCTCTTTATGATAAAACCAGGCGGTTTTTTATTGAAGAGGAAGAAATTCGCGACCATTTGTCAGCTTCTTCTGCGCTTGATGTCGGGCATTTGAAAGTTTCGGCAGATGGACCGCATGTTGCTTTGAACATCATTTCCTTATTTCGAGCAAAATTTCCCGGGATTAAATTGTCTGTCAGTTTGGGGAATGCAGAATCCGTTCGCCAGGATATTTTGGCCCAGCGCGCAGATGTGGCGATAACTGCGAATTGTCGTGGGGATGACCGGCTGGTAATTGATGAGCTATCGGTGCAGTCGATGGTCGCTTTGGTACACAAAGATCACTTCTTGTCGAACAAGTCAGAAATAAGCCTCGTAGAACTTAACGATGAACAGCTGATTTTGAGAGAAAGAGGCTCTAACACACGGCGTGTATTAGACAAGGAAATGAAAAACCTTGGTCTTGGGTATGGCAATGTACTTGAACTCGGTAGTCGAGAAGCTGTGCGAGAAGCAGTTGCTGTCGGTTTAGGCATTGGTTTTTTATTTGAACATGAAGTTTTAGGTGATGATCGAACCAGAGCCGTCTTTATCAGAGAGTTACGTGATAGCAATCGAGATATGGTTGTGTGTCTGAAAAGCCAATTAAAGAGGCGCGTAGTCGAAGCCTTTGTTGCCATAGCTAGGCTGTAGGTCAGGAACTCATTGAGAGATCGGAATGATTGATCTTTGCCTATTTGCTTTTATTGAATCGGAAAATTGTTGCCATCTGGATCGAAGGCTGGTATTTATCGCGCAAAATAAACACATAAAGATTTCTTTATGTCACTGTGATAATTTAGAAAGCCACGCAAATGACAGAATTTACAGATTATAAAGTTGCGGATATGTCCCTGGCAGAATGGGGTCGCAAGGAAATCACTATTGCTGAAACCGAAATGCCTGGCCTGATGGCTTTGCGTGAAGAGTTCGGCGAAAGCAAACCACTTGCTGGGGCACGGATTGTTGGTTGCCTCCACATGACAATTCAGACCGCTGTTTTGATCGAGACTTTGACAGCGTTGGGTGCAACAATCCGTTGGTCATCTTGCAATATCTTCTCTACTCAGGATCAGGCTGCTGCTGCTATGGCAGCTGCGGGCATTCCTATTTTTGCTTGGAAGGGTGAAACAGAAGAAGAATTCATCTGGTGTATCGAACAGACTGTTGCAGGTCCTGATGGTTGGAAGCCAAATTTGATTCTTGATGATGGTGGCGATCTTACTGTTCTTATCCACGAAAACCATCCTGAATTGCTTGAGGATATTCGCGGTCTTTCAGAAGAAACGACAACGGGTGTTCATCGTCTTTATGACATGGCGAAAAAAGGAACTCTTAAAGTTCCTGCAATCAACGTAAATGATTCAGTGACTAAATCCAAATTCGATAACCTGTACGGTTGTCGCGAATCCTTGGTTGATGGCATCAAACGCGCAACCGATGTAATGGTTGCTGGTAAAGTTGCTGTTATCGGTGGTTTTGGTGATGTTGGTAAAGGTTCTGCTGCTTCTCTTCGTTCCCAAGGTGCACGTGTTCTTGTTACTGAAATCGATCCAATCTGCGCTCTGCAAGCTGCCATGGAAGGTTACGAAGTAACCACCATGGAAGATGCGGCCCCATTGGGTGATATCTTTGTAACAACAACAGGTAACAAAGATATTATTACCATCGATCACATGCGCGACATGAAAGATCGTGCGATCGTTTGTAACATTGGTCACTTTGATTCTGAAATTCAAATTGCTGCATTGCGTAACTACCCTTGGCACAATGTTAAGGATCAGGTTGATGAAGTTGAATTCCCTGATGGCAAGCGTTTGATCATCCTGGCCGAAGGCCGTTTGGTTAACCTTGGTTGTGCAACAGGCCACCCAAGCTTTGTGATGTCAGCATCTTTCACCAACCAGGTATTGGCTCAGATCGAACTTTGGGAAAATTTTGCTAATTATAAGAACCAAGTTTATGTTCTTCCAAAGTATCTGGATGAAAAAGTAGCAATGCTACATCTTGAAAAGCTTGGTGTTAAATTGACCAAGCTAACCAAAGAGCAGGCAGAATATATTGATGTGTCTGTTGATGGTCCTTTCAAACAAGACCATTACCGCTACTAAGATCTTGCTCTAGAGGTTTTGCCTTCAGTAACGAATGATTGCGGGGCGCAGATAATATCTGTGCCCCGTAATTCATTACAACGCCTTGTTCCATCAAGATAAAATCATTACACTTGAACAGAATTTTCTACCCCTATCCAAAAACGCTTAATTTGGATGGTATTTCTGTAATTCTTGAGGGGAACGCAGTGTCGTCATTTTCGACCTATCTGCCGGGTTTGTTTCTTGCTCTGATTATCCTCATCGGTTCGGGGGTGCTTGTTTTTGCCTATCGCCTCCGTTGGCGTATGGTGCAGAAGAAACTAAATGAATTACAAACCAAGTCATCATTAGATCGTGCTGCGTTACTCGCTGCGCCCTTAGGATGTGTTACCTTTTCTCATAAAGATAAAAAAGTAAGAGCCAGTGTTGGTTTGGTTCGTGAATTTGGCCTCGATAAAGGTGAGATTGATTTCAACGCTATCTCTATTCTTTTTCAGCGTGGAGGCACCAAGCCAAATTTATTGATAGAAGCGACAGAGTCACTCCGAGAGCTTGGAAAGTCATTTACGGTGACCCTGGCGGCAAAAGGAAGAACCTACCGAATTACGGGTGAACGAATTGAATTGTCCGCGGAGCTGCCACCTATTGCTGATGTTGTTTGGTTTCACGATATCAGCGATATGGAAAAACAAACCAGAAATGCTCTCGAAGGTTCTCGCCATATAACATGGTTGCTTGATAACCTGCCTATTCCCGTATGGATGCGAGACGAGAAGTTATCCGTAACTTATTGTAATAAGTCCTACGCCAGTGCTGTAGAGTCCAATCAGACAGACGTCATCGAACAAAACATGGAGCTAATGGATCGCTCCAAAGTGGCTCAGGCACATAGTCTGGCAAACAAGGCACTGGAAACGGATGCGGTCATTTGCGAGAAACATCATGCGATTATTGCAGGGGAAAGACGTCTTCTCGAATTCTGTGAAAAGGCTCTCGATGATAAAAATCTTCTAGGATTTGCTGTTGATCAAACGCGGCTCGAAGATGCGGAACGTGAGTTAAATCGTCATATTGGGGCCCATGCTCAGGTCCTTGAAAATCTGGGGATTGCGATTTCTATCTTTGGACCTGACGAGCGGTTAACATTCTTCAATTCATCATATGCTACTTTATTTAAACTCAACGAAGACTTCCTTCGTTCTGAACCGCATTTAAGTGAAATCTTAGATACGATGAGGGAAAACAGGCGGCTCCCTGAGTATGCAAATTTCCCAGAGTTTAAACAGCAGCGCCTGAGAGAGTACCGCACGATTATCGAGCCGGTAGAGGAGCTTTTGCACCTTACCGATGGTACGACATTGAGGTCTGTTGCTACGGCCCATCCCTTTGGCGGGGTTATTGAAACGATTGAAGATGTTACCGATAGCCTTGCATTGGAAAGGTCTTATAACACTCTAACCGCAGTACAAAGAGAGACCCTCAATAAACTATACGAAGCGGTGGTCGTGTATGGGGCTGATGGACGGTTAAAGCTGTTTAACCCCAATTTTGCTGAAATTTGGAAGTTGCCAGAAGAGTTTCTACGAACAGAACCGCATGTCCGTGATGTTGTTTCTCGTAGCCGCGGTCTTTTCGAAGTCAATGATGAAGAGTGGGAACAACGCCGAGAGGTTATGGTTGCCAGAGTTTGTGAACCAGAGGGCCGTAATGGACGTATCGTAAGAGCTGATGGGGTCGTGCTTGATTGGGCACAGGTAATGCTTCCCGATGGCGCGTCGCTTTTGACCTTTCTGGATGTAACGGATTCCTTTACCGTTGAACGCGCGCTCCTTGATAAAAACGAGGCGTTGGAAACGGCTGATCGTCTTAAGACGGCCTTTATTGCTAACGTCTCTTACGAGCTGCGAACGCCTTTGAATGCGATTGTTGGCTTTGCTGAAATATTGGAAAATCAGTTCTTTGGCGAATTGAACGAACGTCAGAAAGAATACAGCCAGGCGATTGTCGAATCATCGCATCGTTTGATGGCCCTTATTAACGATATTCTTGATCTCGCGACAATTGAAGCCGGATACCTCCATCTCGATCTCAGTGAGGTCAAGGTGGATCATATGCTACAACACCTCTACACCATCGGTCATGAGAGAGCGCGGCACCGAAATATCGAGGTGGATATTATCTGTAATGATGATATTGGCTCGGTGCTCGTTGATGAACGACGCTTAACGCAGGCGCTTTACAATTTGCTACTTAATGCCATGAAATTTTCGCCCGAGGGCGGGACTGTTACGGTCAAAGCTTCTAAAGATCATGAGTTACGCATTTCAGTATCTGACAAAGGTGTTGGTATTCGTAAAGAGGATCAAGACAGGGTCTTTCTTAAGTTTGAACGCGGTGAAGGGCATGCTAAACAGGCTGGCGCTGGTTTGGGATTGTCGCTGGTTAATAGTCTGGTCGAATTACATGGTGGTTGGGTTGAAATCCAGTCTGAAGTGGGACAGGGGACATGTATTACGTGTCATATTCCGCTGTTAGATCAAGATGGCTTGGACCAAGATGGGATAAGTCAAAAAAAGCTTGATGAGCCTGATAAAACAAGTGATATCCGAAGTGTTGTAACTGACGTAATCAATCAGATTGCAGAAGAGAAGTCTGAAGAAGACAGTATTTCGGATAGCTAGAAAATACCATTATAGAATGCGAATGTGAGGCTTAGCCGTGACAGGTGACCAATTAATCGGTGAAGTTTTAATTGCGGATGAAGATGCGACAGTCCGGTTCGCCAATTCTTTTGCTCCCTATTTGAGAGCGGGGGATGTGCTTGCCTTAGAAGGTGACCTCGGAGCCGGTAAAACCGCCTTTTCTCGAGCTTTGATTAATGCACTACCTTTTGGTCCGGACCAAGATGAAAAAGAAGAAGTTCCCAGCCCAACTTTTACCCTTGTGCAGATTTATGACCGTGCCGAATTACAGGTTTGGCATTTTGATTTGTATCGGCTCGAAGACCCCGAAGAGGCTTATGAGCTTGGTATTGAAGAAGCCTTTATCGATGGGGTGTCTTTGATTGAATGGCCGGATAAATTAGGCTTTCTTATGCCCTCTGATCGATTGATGGTAAATTTGAAGTATGGGGATAGTGACACCGCCCGGGTTCTAACATTTTCTGGAAATGATAAATGGCGTGAACGGTTGTCCGAATTCCTTAAGAAGGACGATGCACCCTAGATGGAAACTCGAACAGAAACGGGCATGAAAATAACGACGGCTATGGTTCTCGCTGCAGGTTTTGGTAAACGCATGCGACCGCTTACCGATACGACGCCAAAGCCTCTGGTGCCTGTATTGGGCAAGCCAATGCTAGATACTATTTTGGATAAGCTCAAAGCATCTGGCTTCGACCGTATTGTGGTGAATGCCTTTTACCTAAAAGATCAAATCCGTGATTTTTTAGAAAACAAGGATGACTCAGCTCTAATTTACTCGGAAGAAAACTCAATCCTGGAAACGGGTGGAGGCGTGACTTTTGCGTTGCCAAAGCTTGGTGATAAACCCTTTGTTGTCGTGAACGGGGATGTTTGCTGGTTAGATGCTGTGGAGCCTGCATTACAGCGGCTTGTTAATCAATGGGATGCGGACAAAATGGATGCACTGCTTTTGCTTCAGCCAACATCACGAGCTGTTGGTTATGAAGGCAGCGGTGATTTCACAATGAATTCTGATGGGTGTCTCGCCCGTCGAGGAGGAAGTGATAACGCGCCTTTTGTCTATGCAGGAATTCAAATTCTACACCCTAAACTTTTCCAAGATGTTCCTGATGGTGCTTTTTCTTTGAACTATGTTTTTGACAAAGCTTTGGCAAAGGGGCGTCTCTGTGGCTTGGAACATGATGGTGAGTGGTTTCACGTTGGGACCCCAGAAGGTTTGGAAGAGGTCGAGGGTATTTTGCGAAACAGGGTACAGCCTTCTCCCAGCTCTGACTCCAGGGTTAGTTAATGGCGAGACAAATCTATACTATCCCCTCTAATGCTTCTTTTGCAGATGCTCTGGCAAAGGGGATACTTGATCAGTGGGGATCAAATCCGCTAGAGCTTTCTCGGGTAATGGTGTTGCTACCCACCCGTCGGGCCTGTCGATCCTTACAGCATGCATTTTTACGTGCATCGGAGGGTAAGGCCCTCATGCTTCCTCGTTTGCTGCCTTTAGGTGATCTTGACCCGGATGAGCTCCTGATTTCAGCATCTGATGTCGCTGTTGGGCAGGGTTTGGAATTAGACCTGCCCCCAGTTCTATCTTCCTTGAGACGACAATTATTGCTCAGTCAATTGGTTTTGAAATGGTCAGCAAGCCAATCGAAATTACTCGGTAGTGAAATCATTCCCGAAGACCAAGCCGTGCGGTTGGCAGGAGAGCTCGGGCGTTTTCTAGATCAGGTACAAACCGAAGGTCTCAATTTTACAGAACTAAGCACATTGGTGCCAGAGGATTATGCCGAGCATTGGCAAATTACTCTCGAGTTCCTTGAAATCCTCACCAAAATTTGGCCCTCGGTTGAAGAGGCCACAGGTGGTATTGGCCCGGCTGAACGCCGCCGTCGACTTCTGGAAGGACAAGCCGAGTTTTGGCGCAGGTGTCCCCCTGAATATCCGGTTGTTGTCGCGGGCTCTACCGGATCCATTCCGGCAGCGGCTGAGCTTATCGGGGTGATTTCTAGCCTGCCTTCAGGGCAGGTAATCTTGCCGGGAGTAGATTTTCAAGCAACGGAAGAAGTCTGGACTGATTTTTTGCGGGATAGCTCTCATCCTCAGCATGGCCTTTCGACCTTGTTGTTCCGATTAGATATTCCTCGGGAAGAAATTAAGGTATGGCCGTATAAACAGACCGAAAGAGCGCCGGATGAGCGCGTCGAGTTGATCCAAACCGCGATGCGACCGGCGCAGTCAACCACCGAATGGCAAGGCTATATAGAAAGAACCAGCGCTGATACTTTTAGAAAAGCCCTAAAGGGGGTGACCCGGATAGACTGCCCAGGTCCGGGGGAAGAGGCGCTGTCTATTGCGCTGATATTAAGATCCGTTCTGGAGAACCCTGCTAAAACTGCTGCTTTGATTACACCCGATAGAGACTTGGCGCGGCGTGTTACGGCGGAAATGGAGCGCTGGAGTGTAACAATTGATGATTCTGCAGGGTCTCCGTTGCCGGAGGCCGCTCCGGCTGTTTTCCTTCGATTAACGGCCGAAATGATGGTGTCGGGTCTGACGCCGATCTCCTTGTTATCTGCTTTAAAGCATCCTTTGTGCACTGGGGGAATGGCTCCCGGGGTTTTTAACCGTATTCTTCGGCGCTTGGAAATAACGGTTCTACGAGGCGTAAGACCTGCACCAGGGTTTTCTGGATTGCTTGCGGCTCTCGATGCAGAAAAAGATGAAGAGTTATATCTCTTTATTCAAAAGATTGCGGAGGCAGCCTACGAGTTTTCCAGGACAATAGAAGAGGGTTCTAAATCCTTTAGAGAACTTTTGGAAACACATGTGGCTTTTGCTGAAACCCTTGCTGCAACCCAAGACCAAGAGGGTTCCGAAAGGTTGTGGGCGGGGGACGATGGTTCTGCCACTGCAGAGTTCGTTGCCGATCTTCGAGAAGCGGCAGGAGATGCGCCAGAAGTTTCAGCGCGTCGGTATCCAGAACTGATCGCAGCTTTAATGGTTGGTCGGGCAGTCCGGGCCCCGTTTGGGGCTCATCCTCGGTTGAGTATCCTGGGTGCGATTGAAGCCCGGCTGCAACACTCCGATGTTGTTATTCTTGGCGGGCTTAACGAAGGCAGTTGGCCGGCAGAAGCAAAATCTGGCCCCTGGATGAGCCGTCCCATGCGCAAGGACTTTGGGTTACCTCAACCAGAACAACAAGTGGGGTTGTCAGCCCAGGATTTTGTTCAAGCCTTTTGCGCTCCAGAAGTTTTTCTGACCCGCTCCGAGAAGGTAGAAGGGGCGCCAACAGTGCCTTCACGTTGGCTGCTTCGCATAGAGGCATTGCTTGAAGGCAGGGGGCTAAAAGGCCTTATTCAAAACGATGCCGCGAAATGGCTGTCATGGGCAGAAGAAAAAGACCTACCGTCTGAACGTATTCCTGTAAAACCTCCGGCGCCAACGCCGCCAGTATCAGCACGACCACGCAATCTGTCTGTAACGCGCATAGAAACCTGGATGCGTGACCCTTATGCTTTGTATGCACAAAAGATCTTAGCTCTTAGGAAATTGGATCCTCTTGATGCGGACCCTTCTGGGGCGGATAAAGGGAGTTTGATCCACGAAGCTCTTGAGATCTTTTTAAAGCGCCATCCAGATGCGCTGCCAGCAGATGGTGAGGATCAGTTGATCGCCATTGGTGAAGAGGTCTTTGCGTCTGTTAGAGATCGGCCTGGAATTTGGGCTTTCTGGTGGCCACGGTTCCAACGCATTGCAAAATGGTTTGTTGAAGAAGAGCGTAAGCGTAGAAAGCTTGTTTCCAAGTCGCATGTCGAGGTGACCGGACAGATTATATTAAGTGGCCCTGCAGGTGATTTTACGCTAACAGCAAAAGCAGACAGGATTGATGAATTGGCCGCGGGCGGGTTGGCAATCCTTGATTATAAAACGGGTACAGTGCCAAGCGCTAAGAACGTGATGCAGGGAATATCTCCACAATTACCGCTTGAAGCTGCTATTGCAGCCGAAGGGGGTTTTGGGATTCTTCCGGATGAGGTCAAAGAGCTGCTTTATTGGCGTCTTACAGGTGGGGAACCTGCCGGTGAAGAGAAAAATGCCTTGGGTCAACGCGGCGCCAAAGAGGGCCCCGGTGAAGTCTCTAAAGTGGCGATGGAGGGTCTTTTGGATCTTATTGCTGAATTCGATTATCAAGAGACACCTTATTCTGCACGTCCTCGTCCCAAACAGGCATTGGTCTATAACGATTTTGAGCACCTTGCGAGAGTCAAGGAATGGGCGAGTAGTGGTGAGGGCGACGTATGAGTGTCACCATTGAAGAGATCTTAGAGAAGGCGACAAGAGAGCAACGTCAGGCCGCAGATCCTAATACGTCGGTTTGGGTTGGTGCATCAGCGGGCGCAGGTAAAACAAAAGTCCTGACAGATAGAATCCTCAATCTATTGTTGAGTGGATCAGAGCCAGGAAAAATTTTGGCTCTAACCTTCACAAAGGCGGCAGCGGCCGAGATGGCAAACCGTCTTTCGGGAAAGCTGGCGCGTTGGTCTACGATACCTGATGAGAAACTAAACGAAGAACTTCTCTACCTGCTCGGGCGGTCCGCAGGGGCAGATGAAGTCAAAACGGCTCGGCGATTATTTGCACGCGTTCTCGATACGCCGGGTGGAATGAAGATCCAGACAATTCACGCATTTTGCCAATCGCTGTTGGGTCGGTTTCCGCTCGAAGCTGGTGTGGCACCTAACTTCCAAATTTTAGATGACCGCTCAGCTGTCGAACTGCTTTACCGTTCCCGTGAAGATGTTCTTGCAGGGCGCGGAGGGTTAAGCGAACTAGAAGTCTCTCAAGCGCTAGATAGCTTAACGGCCTACACCCAAGAACAAACCTTTGCTCCCTTGGTTCAAGAGATCATTCGAGAAAGAGGGCGCATTGCCCTTCTGTTAAAAGAACATGGTGATCTTTCGGGATTGAAATCAGCAATCTATCGGGTACTGGATGCGCCTAAAGGCGCTGATCCGAGCTCTATTCTCGAAGCTGCCTGCCAAGATAATCTCGTTGATATGCTTAACTTGGGACAGGCAGCAGATGCCTTATTGCAAGGGGCAAAATCCGATCAAGAGCGTGGCCGTGTTTTGAAAAGTTGGATTGAGGCAGGGCCAGAGATCAGGTTGGAAAATTATGGCGCCTATCGGGGTGTCTTTTTTACACAATCTGGCGATATTCGGAGCCGACTGGCGACGAAGGGTGCCCTTGCTGTTCTTCCTGCGTTGCCAGATATTCTCATCGGGGAAGCTGAGCGCTTGATCCGGCTCAATGAGAAGCTCAATGCGATTGGAGTGGCAAGATCAACGACAGCCCTCTTAACGCTCGGGGTTTCGATACTCACCCGATATGAAAAGTACAAAGAAGCTCGAGCCTTTCTCGATTACGACGATCTTATTTTTAAGACCCGTGATTTGTTGCGGGGCGAGAAAGCTGTCGCGTGGGTGCTCTTTAAACTGGATGGGGGGTTGAACCACGTTCTGATTGATGAGGCCCAAGATACCAACCCTGAACAGTGGGAGGTTGTTGCTTCGCTTTGCAATGAGTTCTTTGATGGTGAGGGTGCACGAGATGATGTTCGGACGGTTTTTGCTGTTGGGGATGTAAAGCAATCGATTTATTCATTCCAGCGTGCGGACCCGGCCAAGTTCGAAGAAATGCGCCGCCATTTTGAAGACCGTGTTTCAATCGCCAAACAAGCTTGGCAACGCATTAGTCTAGATGTTTCTTTTCGCTCTACACCTTCTGTGCTTTCGGTCGTTGATCAGGTCTTTGCTTCTGCTGTTGCCGCAGATGGGGTCTCATTTGACGAAGGCAGTTTGCAACATCAACCCGTAAGGCTTGGGCAAGCCGGGCGGGTGGAGCTTTGGCCTCTCATGGCAAGTGAAGGGCAGGTTGACGATACGCCTTGGACCCTGCCGCTGGCACAAGAAGCCGAAATGGAATCTCGATCCCGTTTGGCAACAGTGCTGGCCCGAAGAATACACTATTGGACGCTTTCACCCGAAGGTGAAGATGACCCTGTATGTCAGTTAATTGCTAAGGGGCAGCGAATTGCGCCCGGTGATATTCTTGTTTTGGTCCGGCGCAGGAACGCCTTTGTCGAGGAGTTGGTCAGAGAGCTAAAAACACTTGGTGTGCCGGTATCCGGTGTTGACCGTATGGTTCTTACCGATCAAATGGCGGTCATGGACCTGATTGCCTTGGGGCGGTTTTTACTTTTACCTGACGATGATTTGACCCTGGCCACTATTCTCAAAGGACCACTGATCGGCCTTGATGAGGATCAGTTGTTTGAACTTGCCTATAAACGTAAAGGGAGCCTTTGGTCCGTTCTTCGAGATAAAGCGCGCAGCAACGATGCTTTCGCCCGTGCAGCTGGGTATCTTAATGGCTTGCTAGCCCGCGCTGATTATACGCCGCCTTTTGAGTTGCTCTCTCATATTCTTGGGCCTCTCGAGGGACGCAAAAAATTACTCGCGCGATTAGGGCCAGATGCCCGTGATCCGATAGAAGAGTTCCTTTCCCTTTCTCTGGTATATGAACGTGAAGAAACACCCTCATTGGAAGGATTTCTTCACTGGCTCGAAGCGGGAGATCAAGAGATTAAACGCGATCTCGAACAAGGAGGAGACGCGGTCAGGATTATGACGGTGCACGGCTCCAAAGGTCTTCAGGCACCTGTTGTTCTGCTCCCAGATACCACGCAGATCCCTCAGGCCGATCGAGGCGTGGTCTGGCTAAAAGATAACAACAATATTCCGGTGTGGTCTCCAAGAACGGCGATGAACACGCAGATTATCTCTTCTGCGCGCGATCAGTTGCGCAAAGATGGTCTCAAAGAATACCGCCGCCTTCTCTATGTGGCATTGACTAGGGCCGAAGATCGCCTTGTAATCTGTGGCTGGACAGGACAACGAGAGCCTTCTGAGGATAGTTGGTATGCCCTGGCAAAAGCGGCGTTGTCCCAAACGGCCAGAGAGGTTGAGTTTTCTTTTCCTGAAGATCCGTCTGGGCTATGGAATGCTTCTGGGTGGGTCCAGGAGAATCCACAAGAAGCTGAAATTCAAAACCAAGATCAAGAGATCGTTGAAACCGTCCCAGTTGAAAGCCTTCCTGCTTGGGCGAACTGTGATCCAGATAACGAACCTGTACCACCAAAGCCGTTGGCACCATCAAGGGCAAAGGATGATGAACCTCCTGTTCGATCGCCCCTTGGTAAAGATGATAGTTCCCGTTACCGTCGCGGACGCCTGATCCATAGATTGCTTCAGAGCCTTCCTGACCAACCTGAAGACAAGTGGTCAGATATTGGGCGACGCTTTCTTGTTTCTCCTTTGCACGAGTTAAAGCCTGAACAGGTGGAGAGTTTACTCGAGGAAACCCTCTCTGTTCTCAAGCACCCAGATTACCGCGATTTATTTGGGTCGAACAGTCAGGCAGAGGTGCCTGTCGTTGGTCTTGTAAAAAGAGATGGTGATGTTGAGGTTATCTCTGGTCAAGTCGACCGTTTGGTTATATCGGGTAAAAAAGTAAAAATAATTGATTATAAAACCAACAGACCTCCCCCTCAGTCTGTTGAAAAAGTACACCGTGCTTATTTAAGGCAAATGGCGGCTTATCGGACTGTTTTACGTCAGATTTATCCCGATTATGAGATCGAAGCTCACTTGCTTTGGACGGATGATGCTCGCCTTATGTACTTGCCTGATGATATTCTTTCGCAACATGAACCTTGACGATGGGGGACCTGCATCCCTACATTCACCCTGACAATGTAATGTGAAATCAGAAATTTTTCTGGTACATTACACACAAACAAAAATGGCAAGAGGTACAATATGTCAACGATCGCAATCAGCGACGCTTCTTTTGAAGCTGATGTTCTTAAGACTGAGATCCCAGTTCTCGTAGATTTCTGGGCTGAATGGTGTGGTCCTTGTAAAATGATTGCGCCTGCTCTTGATGAGTTAGCTGCCGAAATGGACGGTTCACTTACCATTGCGAAGCTGAACATTGACGAAAATCCAACGACACCACAACAGTATGGTGTTCGTGGAATTCCGACATTACTGCTCTTTAAGGGTGGAGAAGTTGTCGCAACGAAAGTTGGTGCAATCGCTAAAGGCCAATTAAAAGAGTGGATTACGACGTCTCTTTCTTAAGTCGACCGCGTTCTACGAAAAAAGCCTCGCTGTTCAGCGGGGCTTTTTTATGGACAGTTAATTGTTGATTTTTGCAACTGCTAATGGTCACACAATGAGGTGTGTTTTATTGTAATTTTTGGCGGTTACGAGCTGTTTTTAAGAATTAGTGATGTACTTTATCCGTACATAAAATGCCACCGGCACCCCAATTTTCTTTGTTCACATCGTCAATGACGACATAGACAGCTTCCCTATTGCAACCTGTGATTCGGGCCGTTTCCTCAGTCAGTTGTTTGACTAGAGCGCGCTTTTGCTCGAGGGAACGACCTTGGAACATCTCCACACGGATGATCGGCATGATCTCGTCCTCTTTCTGAGTGAAATAAGGATAATCGAAATTCGCCTTAAAAGCTACTGTTTCCAATCTTTAGCGCTACAAACTTGAAAAAAATCCCCCTTAGTAAGTCTTAGGAATTTTAACCTCAATTACGCCTGTAAGAAGTGGTAAAAGATATTGCTTGTTTGGGGCTTTAATCTTCCAAGTGAATACAATTAAAGCTCTGCAAAGGGGACAAAGGGAATACGTTCTCGGTGAGCGGCCTTTGATATCAAATCATCAACAACAGCAAGAAAATGAGGCGAATTATTGTGGGCGTCCCAACCAGATTTGTCGTGGTAAATTTCAAAAACAAAGAAAGATGATGGATCGTCGGGTGAACGATAGGGCAAAAATACTTTCACACCTTCCTCAGCCATTGTCGGAGCGACCAGATTGTTCAGGATTTCAGCCATTGCATCGGCTTCTCCTTCTTTGGCCTGAATGCGAATAGCAACGACGAACCCCTCATTAAGAAGGTTCGATATATTATCAGTATTAAGCATAAAAATCCCTTACCTGGTTTTTCAAAATTGTCGTTATTTCGAATTAGAACAATTAGTGAACAAACAAGTCGAGATGTCAACACTTGGCTTTTAAATACTTAAAGACAACCTGTTGTTATGAAGAAAATAATATCAGCTAATTAAAACAAAGCCTTTAGCGGATAAATCACGTCTTAGGAGCTTTCAGATAGGATATGGCCTGCCAAATAAAGGGAGCCGCAAATTAGAATACGCCCTGGTTTTTCCTGGGCGAGGATTTCAGCAACAGCCTGTTCTGCTGAGGGGCAGGCTTTGGCATCAAACCCTGCTTCATTGGCATGACCAGCTGCGTCCTCCGCACTCAAAGAGGCCGGTTCAAAAGGGATTTCTATCGCGCGTAAGCTTGTTCCCAAGGAGGCCAAGGGACGAAGATATTCAGAAGCGGCTTTGGTGTTCAGCATACCATAGACAATATGCACGGGCTTGTCTTGCCAAGTTTCCAGGATTTTTGCAAGTGCAAGGCCTGCTGATTCGTTGTGTCCGCCATCAAGCCAAAGCTCCCAGGGATCTCCGGGTAGCATATCTGGTAGTAATCCAGAGTTAAGCTGTTGCATTCTACCAGGCCAAGATGCTTGGGTTAGGCCCAACTTAATCTTATCTTCTTTGAGCGCGAACTGGTCTGAGACAAGGTCGGTTGCCGCAACCGCGAGGGCAGCATTCTCTACTTGATGTGCGCCGAGTAAGTTAGGGCGAGGATAACGGACAGTGCCGTTACGTCCCGTAAACAGGAAGCTATCTTCCTCGACTTCGATAGACCAGTCACGGCCTTCTACGTAGAGCTCTGTGCCAATCTCTTTTGCTCGGGCCTCAATAACGGCAAGCACATCGTCGGTTTGTTTGCCAACAACGCATGGAACGCCTGGTTTTAGAATTCCGGCCTTTTCTGCTGCTATTTCTTCTATCGTATCACCTAAAAATTGGGTGTGATCAACCGATATTGGGGTGATCGCTGTTAGGGCTGGTTGTGCAACCATGTTGGTCGCGTCAAGGCGCCCGCCGAGACCGGTTTCAAGAAGTAATGCATCAGCAGGGGCGCGGCTGTAGGCGATAAAGGCGGCGACTGTTGTCACTTCGAAGAAGGTTATGGATTCAGGACCATTGATCTTTTCACACTCTTCCAACAGAGAAACCAAGTCATCTTCGCTGATGAGCTCACCAGCTAGACGAATACGTTCATGAAACTTTACCAGGTGAGGAGAAGTGTAGAGGTGAACCCTCTTTTCATGCGCTTCAAGGATGGCCCGAACATACGCCAAAAAAGAGCCTTTGCCATTTGTCCCTGCAACATGGATCACAGGGGGCAATTTTTCTTCGGGATGATCAAATAGCGCCAGCAGCCGTTCAACGCGTCCGAGAGAAAGATCAATAATCTTCGGATGCAAGAGGCTTAGGCGCTCAAGCACAACATCGCTACGGCGCATGGACATAATTTTTTACCTGAATTTTAGGTCACAAATATTTTCACAAATACTTTCGCAAATACTTTCAGTGAAACCTAGGCGTCTATTGGTACACCTGATGGTTCACTTTCCACTTTTTCAAGATTCTCCGGTAGAGGTAAAACCTCTGCAGCAGGTCCTTTTTGAGTGAGAAGATTGAAAATCCGTATCAGTGTTTCACGCATTTCATGGCGATGAACGACCATGTCTACCATCCCGTGTTCCAAGAGGTATTCAGCGGTTTGGAAGCCTTCGGGTAATTTCTCACGAATGGTTTCTTCAATCACGCGTTTACCTGCAAACCCAATATTGGCTTCAGGCTCTGCAATCGCAATGTCCCCCAGCATGGCAAAGGACGCAGACACGCCACCCGTCGTTGGGTCAGTAAGCAGAACGACATAAGGAAGTCCGGCATCTTTGACCATGTCAACAGCGATAATCGATCGTGGCATTTGCATGAGAGACAAGATGCCTTCTTGCATGCGTGCGCCACCAGAGGCTGGAATTACAAGGAGAGGCGCTTGTTGCAAGACCGCCAAACGCGCAGCTGTGAGAAGGCCTTCTCCAACGGCGGTTCCCATTGAGCCACCCATGTAGGAGAAGTTGAAAACGGCAATAACCGTTTGCATGCCACCCATGGTACCACGCGCAACAAGGATAGCTTCCTTGTCTTCGTTCTTCGCATTGGCGTCTTTGATCCGATCCGTATAGCGTTTCAAGTCTTTAAACTTGAGTGGATCGGTAATGGTTTTTGGGAGTTCTACCAGAGTAAACTCGCCATCATCAAAAAGGGTCTCAAGGCGTTTACGTGCCGAGATCCGCATATGATGGCCACTATAAGGGCAAACCCACAGATTCTTCTCTAGCTCTTTCTTGAAAATCATCTGCCCTGTCGCTGGCGACTTCACCCAGAGATCATCTGGGGTATCTTTCTGCACCAGAGCACGGATTTTCGGGCGAACGTAGTTGGAAATCCAGTTCATTCTAATCTGCCTTATTGGTCAAGTATCTACGTGCGGGCGCCACGTACACCTTCGGAAAGTGTACGTACGTATTCCAACACAGCTTGGGTGAGACCCGGTTTTGGCCGGTTATCATCATCCAGATTGTCTTTTAGTTTATCAATAATTGCCGAGCCTACAACAGAAGCATCGGCAACTTGAGCAACGCTTGCTGCCTGATCCGGAGTACGGATGCCAAATCCTACTGCTACAGGTAGATCGGTTTCGGCTTTTATTCGAGCAACAGAGTCTCTGATGTTAGTTTGAGATGCAGCACCAGTGCCGGTGATCCCAAGAATGGACACGTAATATACAAATCCACTAGTATTGTTATGTACTTTCGGCAATCTTTCACCAACTGTTGTCGGCGTGGTCAAGCGAATAAAGTGCAATCCCTGCTCTAGAGCCGGAATACAGAACTCATCGTCGTGCTCAGGAGGGAGGTCGACAATGATAAATCCATCGACACCGACTTCTTTGCAATCTTTCAAGAATGAATCAACGCCGTATATATAAATCGGGTTGTAATATCCCATCAGAATAATAGGGGTATCTTGATTGTCTTCACGAAAAGCTCTGACGAGCTCTAGGGTCTTTTTTAATGTCATGCCTTGGCGTAAAGCGCGAAGACTGGATGCTTGGATCGCCGGACCATCTGCCATGGGGTCTGAAAAGGGCATGCCAAGCTCAATAACATCGGCACCTGCGGCGGGCAGACCCTTAACGATTTCAAGGCTGGTTTCCAAATCTGGATCGCCAGCTGTCAAAAAGGTGACAAGGCCTCCACGACCTTCGGCGCGTAGATCGGCAAAACGTTTTTCTAGTCTGGTTTGGCTCATATGCTGTTCCCCACTCAAATCGTCACGCCGAGAGCGTCGGCAACAGTAAAGATGTCTTTATCACCGCGACCACACAGGTTCATTAGAAGGATTTTGTCCTTACCCATCTTCGGTGCGATTTTGATAACGTGAGCCAAGGCGTGAGCAGGCTCAAGAGCAGGGATAATACCCTCAATTTTAGAAAGCAGTTGAAACGCTTCCAAAGCTTCTACATCGGTAGCGGAGGCGTAATTTACCCGACCAATGTCATGGAGCCAGGAATGTTCTGGCCCAATGCCTGGATAGTCCAAGCCTGCAGAAATAGAATGTGCATCCAGAATTTGGCCGTCGTCATCTTGCAACAAGAATGTCCGGTTGCCATGAAGAACGCCAGGTTTACCACCTGTCAGAGATGCGGCGTGTTTATCAGTGGATACACCATGGCCCGCAGCTTCTACACCAGTAATGGCGACATCTTTGTCATCCAGGAAAGGGTGGAACAGTCCAATGGCGTTCGATCCACCGCCGATACAAGCAACGAGTTGATCTGGAAGGCGTCCTTCGGCTTCGAGCATTTGCTCTTTGGCCTCGCGGCCAATAATAGACTGGAAGTCGCGAACCATCACCGGATAGGGGTGAGGTCCTGCTGCAGTTCCAATGATATAGAAAGTTTCTTCGACGTTTGCGACCCAATCGCGCAGTGCATCGTTCATGGCATCTTTAAGGGTACCAGTTCCACTTTCAACCGAAATGACCTCCGCGCCGAGGAGTTTCATCCGGAATACGTTTGGCGCTTGGCGGGCGATATCCGTCGCACCCATATAGACAACACAGGGAAGATCGAACAGGGCGCAGAAGGTTGCCGTTGCAACACCGTGCTGACCAGCACCAGTTTCTGCGATAATACGTTTTTTACCCATGCGTCTCGCCAAAAGAATCTGGCCGAGAACATTGTTGGCTTTGTGTGATCCAGTGTGGTTGAGCTCATCACGTTTGAAGTAGATTTTCGCACCACCACATCTTTCGGTCAGACGCTCTGCAAAATAGAGCGGGCTTGGGCGACCGACATAGTGTTTGGCGTAGTAGTCGTAATCCTTTTGAAAAGAAGGATCCGCCTTGGCTGCGTTGTATGCTTTTTCTACCTCAAGGATAAGAGGCATAAGTGTTTCGGCAACAAAGCGTCCGCCAAAGATACCAAAGTGTCCACGTTCGTCCGGACCGTTCATGTAGGAATTGGGTGTTTTCATATCTACTCTACAACCTTATTAGATCACTGAGATCAACCTTGGGCGGACTTTGCCTGAAAACCTGTGTTCCTGCAAGGGATGGGCGGCTCAGATTTTCAATATTTTGAAAACACGTGGCGCACCGTAACTACACCATAGGCCTGCGATAACACCCGTAATAAATGTAAGGATAAGAATAAAGTCGAGCCCTTTGCCTGGGGCGATCTCAAGCAGCAATACTATTGGCGGCAGGCCGATAAGCGGACGAAGGGCTAATTTGAATTTATTCGCAGCTTTTGGCGGGTGATTACCATCTAACAGCGCAAGACCAAGCAGCCACCCGAACATCAAGGCTGGAATGATAACAACATTATCTGCCTTAACGGGTTTTATGGGGTGACCTGCATTGTGAACCCACGCGTCGAGAACCGTTTGCTCGGCGGCAATGCTTGCAGCGACCAATCCGATAATCATTAACAAGATTGAAAAACAAAGTGATCCCATGATGCGAGATTTTGTACTGTTTTTATGCCACCAATTGGTGGCCAGTTTTTCAAGTAATATAATGGCGATAAGCAACCCAACACCAATGGTCCATCCGGTGTAAACCTGAGCTGGAGTGTGGACGTTACCAACGATCCGGGTCCAACCTGTCATCACGACGATCAGCGCCGCTAATCCGTATGCCCAGTATCGCCGAGAAGATTTGGCGAGAAGGCCGTAGAATACTGGAGGTGTCTGAGCATGCCCGGATGGCATGCCGTAAGAGGTGCTTTTTTCAATGGCATTAAGACCGGGTTCCACCCAATAGGGGCGTGGCTGTGAAATCCCCATTTTTAAGATTTGCTGTACAGAACTCGATAGACAAAGGGCAAACCAAAGACGGGTTCCAAGACGCGGGCAAATGATCCAATAGATACAAACTGTGGCAACAAGAAATAGTTGTACCTCGCCAAAATGCGAAAGCAGGGCGATGACCGAGGGGGGCAAAATATCAGATGTCATTTCGATCAATTTTTAATGCCTCAACTACTTTTCGCATTTGCCGTGAACTGACGAATTTTTTCAACAGACTTTAGGCCGGGGCTATCTTCCACGCCGGAAGATACGTCCACAGCCCGTGCACCAGAAATCTTGATAGCCTCTTGGATATTGTCACAAGTTAGACCACCAGCAAGCATCCAGGGACGGCTCCAGCTTCTCCCCGAAAGAAGTCTCCAGTCGAAAGAAATGGCATTGCCGCCTGGCAAAGCATTCTTCAATCCTTTTGGGGGTTTGGCATCAAAAAGAAACCGATCAGCTATTTCTTCAAAGGGGGCAATGTTTTCAAAGTCTTTCTCATCGGAGACTTTGATAACTTTCATGACTTCAAGGCCAAAGGTTCGTTTTATTTCTGCGACGCGCTCAAGGGGCTCGCCACCGTGAAGTTGCAAGATATCTAAAGGGACTTGAGCAAGTATTTGTCTGATCTCGTCATCGCTTGCATCCACGAGCAAGCCGACCTTTTTAATATCGGGCTTTACCTGCTGTGTAAGAGAGCTTGCCTGATCAATGCTGACATGACGCGGACTCTTGGGAAAGAAGACAAACCCTAAGTAGTCAGCACCGGACTGCTGCGCTGATTGGAGCGCTTCATTGCTGTTGATACCGCATATTTTGACTTCTGTTCCCAAGGTAACACCCTTTGGTTATTCTTCATTGCCCATATAAGTATTATAACTCTTGATATAAGTATTTATCCGCTATGTCATGAAAAAGTTTCAGCAATATTTTCCTGCTGCTGCCATCCTGAATTTGTCTTAAAACAATAAAGATACATGTTCATATAGGGGGTATAAAACAGGAAGCTGATAAAAACTGTTACCAGATTGAAAGTAAAATACATCCAGATGAAGTTCGGGCTTTCAGTCATGGTTGCTAAGTCACCATTGGCCAATGCTTCGAATATAGAGAAGTCAAAGATCGAAAATAGGGCGGCAAAAATCGCTGTCAGAACCAATGTGATAATGATGTATATTACGCTTAAGATAAAGAATGAGATGAAAAGACGAAAGCTTTGTGACCGTGTATGCCGCCAGCTGTCTTTAACGCTATAGGGGGCATCAAGCGCTGCCGCAGGCACCACGTATAACAATCTCAATAACAATATTGTCCAAGATATCATCAGCGCTAAAACGACTAAGAAGGTAAAGATTCCACCACCACCACTCATTGCAGTTGGCATCGCCACAAAGGATGCTACCGCCAGCAAAATGTAAGTGGAGATAATTATTCCACCAGCTTTAGCGAAGGCTGTTAACTGTCTTTTCTCTGGAAAGAATAACAGAGTTGTTTTGATGTTAAGCTCACCTTTTCCCAGGAACCGCACCCAAGAGGTAAAGTATTGGGTCATGATAAAAAAAGATACCAGCATAAGAGCTATCTGTATGAGCCATACTTGGATTGAGGGTAGGAATTCGTTGAATGATGAAGTGTCATTTATTACGGGTAGGGTTATCAAGTAAGCTGAAGCTGTCCCCATCATGGCCAAGGTTAGGGCCGGAAATAATGCAAGTTTTACCGCTGAAGTGAAGTTATTAAACAATAACTGAAAGGCTTGAGTGAGAGCCTCAGCGATTGAAAGATCTTCTGCTGCTTGATGTGTCTCTGATAGTATCGACAACTTTTCCCCCTGGTATAAGCACTACAAATTGCGAGCCTGTAGTGTTGAGAGATAAAGATATTCAAGTATTACGGGGTGTTGCAACTCTTAATATTTTAATCGATGCCATATTCAGTTTATGGGTGGAATTTAAGGTCGGTATGTGGTCCTGCTACTCATCTATTTCCGTAGGATCTTCGCTTGCATCAACCTTTTCTTGCGCAGGAACCCAGCCTGTGCAGACCTTAAAGGCTATGGACAGCATTGATATCACTGCGGCCATTGGAAAATAGGTAAGTGTAAGAATGACGAGTTGTAGGAAAAATAATGCAGGTCCATTGTTTTGAATGAAAAGCAGTGAATTAAATTCTTTAAGTTCCTCTGGCGTCGTCGGCATACCTGTAAAGAAGTTGCTAATAGCAAGTATGGTAATGAATAAGATAAAAATAACAAACGGCACGGTTAAAAGAAGAAACGCCCCTATCAAGCTCCAGCCTAATTTTTGGGTATGTTTCCAGCTCATGTCTAGAGAGTAGGCCTCCCCAACGGCTGTGGCTGGTAGGACAAAAGAAAGTCTGGCAACAACATACAGAGCGGCGATTAACACCCCTAGAATAAGAATCGGAGTTATGGCAGGTGCGACGATACCAATCATTAAGGCTGGCAAACTTCCGATCAAACTTATGCCATAGCATATGGCCAAAAGAATGATCATTTTCAGTAAAAACTGCCAGTGATCCCGACGCCATGCCGAGATGGATGTTGATTCTGGTTGAGAGAGCCCTAGAAGAGTACGCCGATGCCAGGCGACGGCAAAAAGCGTATGAGGGATGTAGGCCAGAATACTGAGTAGCCAACTAAACATTGGGCTTTCAAGCGCTGGTATTGAAAGCGCGGTAATAAGTGCCGAAAGAAGCAGGGGAAATGCAGCCATCTGTACTAAGGCTGGCATGTTCCCTGTTATGGTATTGAGGGCCATTAGGCTCACAGCTTTTACAGGGAGGTCCTGTACAGCATGTTCTGGTGGCTGATGCGATACCATTACTCTACTTCTTTCTAACTTATATACTTAAGTTTCTAACTCTTCGACGATACGACGTGCTGCGGCTACCGGATCATCTGCGCTGGTAATGGGGCGGCCGATTACGAGGTAATCAGCTCCGGCGGCTACGGCATCTTTTGGTGTCATAATTCGTTTTTGATCGCCAGCCGCTGCCCAGTTAGGACGAATACCCGGCACCACCAGTTTAAAGTCTGGGCCACAGGTTTTACGCAAGATGCCAATCTCTTTTGAGGAGCAAACAACGCCATCAATACCACTTTCCTGGGCAAGTAGAGCAAGGCGTTTTACCTGTTCTGCTGCTGGGCCATTCTGGCCGACCTCCGTGAGATCATTATCATCAAGACTGGTAAGCACTGTAACGGCAAGAACCATTGGGCGGGGGATGCCAAGGTCTTCGGAAGTCTCTCTCGCCGCATCTACCGCCGCTTGCATCATTGCCTTACCGCCAGAGGCGTGGACATTGACCATAAAGGGACGCATGTGAAGAGACGACCGAATAGCCCCCGCGACGGTATTGGGAATGTCATGGAATTTAAGGTCGACAAAGAGTGGCTCGCCCCCAACGGCGCCTCTAACGGCATTCGGCCCTTGAGCAGTAAAGAGTTCTTTGCCAATTTTGATGCCGCCAACCTCGCCAGAAAGTAGCCGAGCGAGCTTAGTTGCCCGATTAATATCGGGGGTGTCTATTGCGACAAAAATGCGTTCTTTGGGGGTCATGGTGCCGATCTCCAGTCAGAGTTGTATCGGAGCCCATTCCTAACAGAGGTGATAGCATTGGTCACCCCTGTTTATTGAGTTTAACTCTAAACGAGCCAATTAATTATCAGTCTAACAAAACTGGCGGATTTGTCGTAAATCAATATCGGCGTTTATAGGCGAAGGTAGAGCTATCCATTTATGCGTTTATCAACCAATTGAGCTGCGGCGAGGTCTTCAAGAGCATGGCCAACCGATTTAAAATAGGTAATCTCTTCTTCACTGGATCGGCCGCGATGCTCGCCTCTGGTCAATTCGAACAAGTCAGCTTTTATATCCTGTACATTCAATACGCCTGTCGCCAAGGGGATAACGATATCACCCCCTTCTTTTGTGGCTCCGGCGCGGGTGTCGACAAAGACACTGGAATATCGGATCGCGTCGTCATCAGCCTCACGCATGTCAGGTCGGTAGGCGCCGACAAGGTCGAGATGCTGTCCGGGCTGTAGCCATGATCCCTTGACCAGTGGTTGTTGGCTGAGAGTAGCACAGGAAATGATATCAGCAGTCTTTACCGCGGCTTCTAGATTTTCGGAGGCTTGAGCTTGGATGCCGGAAGCGGTGATTTCTTGAGCCAGAGCAGTAGCCTTGTCGTGATCCCTGCCCCAAATGGTCACTTCTTTTATCGGGCGGACGGCAGCATGGGCTTGAATAAGGCTTGGGGCCAGCACACCGGTACCGACCATGGTTAGTTTCTGACTGTTGGACCTTGCAAGATAAGAGGCCGCAAGCGCGGAGGCCGCAGCGGTTCTGCGTGCCGTCAGAGTTTTTGCTTCAATGAGAGCTTTCGGCGTTCCGGTTTCACCATCAAATAAAATGTAAATCCCTTGAATAGCGGGAAGATTTTTTTCTCCATTTTCCGGGCTCACGGTAACCAGTTTTACACCGACAGCTTTTCCGGATTCCCAGGCAGGCATTAAAAGAAGCGTGGATTCTCGATGACCTCCTGGTTGCTCCATGTCGTGGTGATGGCGCATCGGCACAGTAATGTTGCTTTTAAAGGCCTCTCTCAAGGCTTCGACAAGAGATGGATAGTCCAAAGCCTGAGCGACTTGCTCTGCAGTAATATTTTGCACGAAAGAATCCTAAAAATAGAAGATTACTGTTGGATATTGTATACAATACTAGTCTTCAAAGAAGGTGTTTGGCAAAAGAATTATTGCTTAGTTACACAGAGTGCAGAAGTGAGTGTTGTGATAAGGCCTGACTAGGACGTGGTGACGTTTTGAGACGGCGTTTGATTTTTCTCACGTTCTTTTTTGAGCTCTTCGCGTTCCCAAGTAAGGTCTCTTTGTAGGTCGAGGGCTTGCCATTCCGCCTGCCGGGCTTTTTTTCGGGTTTTCCCACTTGAGAGCCAGGCGATAAAGGCACCTGTGAAAATGCCAATGCCAATTGATATCAATATGATGAGATAAAGTGGGTAGTCTAGCTGGATACCAAAAGGCCATATTTCAAGCGTAACGTCCTGACGGTTATTTACCGCCAAAACAAGTATGGCCAGCGTTATAGGTGCTGTAAGAACCCAGCTAAAACGTTTCACTTATTTAAACCAACTTTAGTTATTCAGAATCTAGGCCGTTATTTAGGCGTTCGCGGAGTTGTTTACCAGTCTTGAAGAATGGAATGTGTTTAGAATCAACTTCAACAGATTCGCCTGTACGAGGGTTTCTGCCAACACGAGCGTCGCGGTGCTTGACTGAAAAAGCTCCAAAGCCACGGAGTTCAACCCGATTGCCATCTGCTAATGCATTGGAAATTTCATCGAAGATAGTTGTAACGATTCTTTCTACATCCCGATGATAGAGGTGGGGGTTTTGCTCTGCGATATGCTGAATGAGCTCTGACTTGGTCATGCCTTACGTCTCCCTGTAGCTGTTTCCGAGATTGTGAAATACCCGTACAATTAACTCGGTGTCCCCGGCTTATATTTGTAACTATTTAGGTTTTGTCGCCGTAATTTAAGTCCTGTTCCCCTAAAGGGTGCCAGAGCCCGAAAAATCCGTCAAGTCTAAGTCATTAAGAATAAAGCATTTCCATGAGAAAAGTCGAATATAAAACAAAAAAGGCCCGGTGAATGAACACCGGGCCTTCTTTATTAACCGAAAAGTTCGGTTTATTTTTTGTCTTCAGCAGCTTTGGAGAGAGCTTCGCCGAGAATATCGCCGAGGCTAGCGCCGGAGTCTGTTGAACCGAATTCAGCCATTGCCTGTTTCTCTTCAGCAGCTTCATGCTGTTTTACAGAAAGAGTGATTCTGCGAGATTTGGCATCGATGTTTGTGATACGTGCATCGATTTTTTCGCCAACAGCGAAGCGATCTGTACGTTGCTCGCTGCGCTCACGTGAAAGTTCAGTTTTGCGGATCGTGCCGGAAGCACCATCAGCGATCTGAACGTCAAGAGCGTTATCAGTAACAGCTGTAATTGTACACGTAACAACAACACCTTTTTTCAGACCTTCAACAGAACCAGCGAATGGATCTGCGCTAAGCTGTTTGATGCCGAGGCTAATGCGTTCTTTATCAACGTCAACGTCGAGAACTTTAACCTTAACAATGTCACCTTTGGTGTATTCTTTTACAGCTTCATCACCGGAAAGTTCCCAGTTCAAATCTGAAAGGTGAACCATGCCGTCGATTTCGCCTGGGAGACCAACAAACAGACCGAATTCGGTGATGTTTTTGATTTCGCCATCAAGCTCAGTTTCAGCTGGGTGGTTCGCCTGGAATGACTCCCAAGGATTGGAAGAACACTGTTTCAGGCCAAGGCTGATACGACGTTTGGATTCGTCAACGTCGAGAACCATGACTGCAACTTCCTGGCTGGTAGAAACGATTTTACCAGGGTGGATGTTTTTCTTAGTCCAAGACATTTCAGAAACGTGAACCAGACCTTCAATACCAGCTTCGAGCTCAACAAAGGCACCGTAGTCAGTGATATTAGTTACGCGGCCTTCAAGCTTCGCACCAACTGGGTATTTAGCGGCAACGCCATCCCATGGGTCAGTTTCAAGCTGTTTCATGCCGAGGCTGATACGCTGTGTTTCTGCGTTGAAGCGGATAACCTGAACGTCGACCTGCTGGCCAATAGTCAGTTTTTCGCTTGGGTGGTTGATACGCTTCCAAGAGATGTCGGTAACGTGCAACAGACCGTCTACGCCGCCGAGATCAACGAAGGCACCGTAATCAGTGATGTTTTTAACAACACCCTGAAGAACCTGACCTTCTGTGAGGTTCTGGATCAACTCTGAACGCTGTTCAGCACGAGTCTCTTCGAGAACGGCACGACGTGAAACAACGATGTTGCCACGTGCGCGATCCATTTTCAGGATCTGGAACGGCTGAGGGTTGCCCATCAATGGGGAAACGTCACGTACGGGACGGATGTCGACTTGGCTGCCTGGCAAGAATGCAACGGCGCCGGAAAGATCAACAGTGAAGCCACCTTTAACGCGACCAAAGATAACGCCGTTAACGCGCTCGTTGTCGCCAAAGGATTTTTCGAGCTGTGTCCAGGCTTCTTCACGCTTAGCTTTATCACGGGAGATCATAACATCCCCGGTTTTGCTTTCCATGCGCTCGAGGTAAACTTCTACCTCATCCCCGATTTTCATTTCGGGAGCCTGACCAGCGTCAGCAAATTCTCTAAGTGGAACGCGGCCTTCAGATTTGAGGCCTACATCAATAAGGGCAACGTCGCCTTCAATGGCAACGATTATACCTTTAAGTACATTCCCTTCAAGACGATCGGATTGACCGAGGGATTCGTCTAGAAGGTCGGCAAAGCTTTCAACAGCTGCTTCAGCCATGGTTAATAATTCCTTTCAACAGGTTCGCACTATACAGGCCGGCCGGTTTTTCCGGCGGTCTACCCAGGACCATCCCGGGCTAGTCATAATATACTGTCAGAAAAGTTCTCAATACGTGATGAAGGATACCCAACAAGAACTAAACGGAGAGACGCTCATCTATGAGTTTCTTCGCTAGTAAAAACGCCTTGTCAGCATCCATATCACTGGTATCAAGAACTACTGCATCATCAGCTGCTCTAAGAGGAGCTGTGTCACGGTTACGATCGCGCTCATCGCGTTCACGCAAGTCTTCCAGTACGCGGGCGTATATAGACTGATCGCCGCGTCCAAGCAACTCTTTATGCCTGCGCTCGGCGCGGACTTCTGGTGTTGCAGAAATGAAGAGCTTTATTTTGGCCTCTGGACAAACAACAGTCCCGATGTCTCTTCCATCCAAAATAGCACCTAAGTGATTGTTTGGTGGGGCCTTTGCAAAGTTACGTTGAAATACCAGAAGAGATTTTCTAACTTCGTGGTTGGCTGCAACGATGGATGCTGCCTGTCCAACTTTTTCTGCACGTAAATCGTCTCGATCAATATCTGCAGCAGTAAAACCATCTGCAACCTTTGCGGCGAGTACGGAGTCGTTGGGATCACTGCCACGTGCTAAAACGAGAGAAGCGACCGCGCGGTACAAAGATCCGGTATCGAGATAAGCAAAATCAAGCGCTTTGGCCAGGCGACGGGCAAGGGTTCCTTTTCCGGATGCGACAGGGCCATCAATAGCGATTACGGGCAAGGTATATTCCTTTAGTACAAATTAGAGCAGATCGATTAACCGACCTTGGCGCCAAGACCGTTCATAAGTTTGGCAAAATCAGGGAAACTGGTATCAATTGCCTCAGCATCAAGTACCTTCACAGGTTCTTGGGAGGCCATGCCCATGACTAAGAAACTCATGGCAATACGGTGATCAAAGTGGGTCGTGATGGTGCCACCGCCTTGTGGGGCTGTGCTGGAGCCTTCAACAATGAGATAATCATCCCCTTCTTCACAAGTTACACCGCAGGCCTTCAAGCCGTTGGCAACAGCAGACAGGCGATCACTTTCTTTTACCCTAAGTTCTCCCAGCCCTTCCATGACTGTTTTTCCCTCTGCAAATGAGGCGGCAACTGCCAGGATCGGGTATTCATCAATCATTGAGGGGGCGCGTTCGGCAGGAACGGTGATGCCTTTTAGTTTACTTGCGCGAATAACAAGATCAGCAACGGGTTCGCCCGCTTCTTCCCGCTCATTTATCAGGGTTATATCTGCGCCCATTTCCTTCAGGGTGATATAGATACCATTGCGGTGCGGGTTCATGCCAATCCCTGGTAACGTTAGCTCTGACCCGGGTTTGATAAGGGCTGCTACCGTTGGAAAGGCTGCTGATGAAGGGTCAGATGGCACATGCACGTCTGCTGCCTTCAGTTCCGGTTGGCCAACAATGGTGGTCTCGCGCCCCTCATCGGTTTGTACTACTCTGACTTCGGCTCCAAAGTGGCGGAGCATAAGTTCGGTGTGATCCCTGGTGTGTTCCGTTTCGATAACCGTGGTCTCTCCTGGTGTGTTGAGGCCAGCCAAAAGGATACAAGATTTAACCTGGGCGGAAGCCATCGGGAGCTTGTATCGAATTGGCATCGGTGTCTCAGCGCCTTGGACCAGAAGGGGGAGCCTTTGCCCGGATCGACAGTGGACCTGCGCCCCCATTTCCGTAATAGGGTTTGCAACACGGCCCATGGGGCGTTTACGTAACGAGGCATCGCCGGTTAAAAATGTCGTAATGGGATGGCTGCCCAAAATACCCATCAATAGGCGAGCAGATGTCCCGGAATTCCCCATATCCAGCACATCTTCTGGCTCACATAACCCGCCAATACCACGGCCCTCAACGTGCCAAACACCGCTATCATCACGCTCTACTTTGGCGCCGAGTGCACGCATGGCCTTAGCAGTCGCAAGAACATCTTCACCCTCGAGCATTCCAAAAACATTGGTCTTGCCAATGGCGAGTGCACCAAACATGAGCGAGCGGTGAGAGATGGACTTGTCACCAGGAACTTTCACTGTTCCTTTGAGTGCGTCACTTGGGGCGGAGGACAAAGATGTGTCACTGGTCATTTTTAAATCCGTATTCTTGTTTGCTCAGATTCGCTCGTAATTTATTCAAAAAAGCTGAATCCGCTGCACAGCATGTTTTAAATGCAGTCGCTATATTCCTGTAAGGGATGGTTACTGTTTCTTTTACATAGGAAATATTGCTTTTACCAGAGATTGATCCTGAGTTTGATAAAGAGAATAAAATCGGGAATGTTGGTGACTTGCAAAGATTAATCGAATTTTTTTGAATAAATTTAAATTGTCATTCACCCTTTGTTGACAGTCTGGAGCGATCATGGCATTTGCAGTTTTTTTCGTGATCGTAACCGAAACTATAATTGTATTTGATACAATTTCTGACTGGAGGAACTGGCTGTGACTAAGCCGGAATGGGGTAGTAAACATACCTGTCAAAGCTGTAAGGCTAAGTACTATGATTTCTTGAAGTCGCCTGTTACCTGCCCAAAATGTGGGGCCGTGTTTGACGCAAACGCGGGTGAAGGTCGTAAAAAAGTGGCTTCAGAGTCTAACGTAGTTGAAATGAAGGCTGTGGAAGAAAAGATTGATGATCTTGATAGTACCAACGAATTTCCTGATGAAGAAGAGTTGGTACATATAGATGATTCGGATGATATTGATCCCGACGATGATGAAGATCTTCAATCTGTCAGCGCGAGTGCGAGCGGTGCCCACAGCGAATAATTAAGCTGTCTTAAAGCTGATATGATTTTTCTTTTATGGAGAGAATTTTTCTCTTGCCAATAAGGAAAAGACGTCATACTTTCCGCCGCATCTGCTCTTTTGCGGCGGAATATTGGGGCCATAGCTCAGCTGGGAGAGCGCTTCGCTGGCAGCGAAGAGGTCAGGAGTTCGATCCTCCTTGGCTCCACCATCAAAACCCACTGCCTAAAGCGGTGGGTTTTGTCTTATCTCCCCCTTAAATCCTAGAAAAAATCCATTTCATATTTGAGCGTTTTGTCGTGTTGCACCCAGTGTTATCGCGTAGCATGATCTCGAGTTAACGTGATCTGGAGCAAAAATTTGCGATATCTGAGTTTCCCAATTTATATGTTAGCTGCGGTTGCTGAAATTGGGGGCTGTTTTGCTTTCTGGGCCTGGTTGCGGTTGGATAAAAGTCCCTATTGGCTTGTTCCGGGTATGGCGAGCCTCGCTATTTTTGCTTTCCTGCTGACAAAAATCGATAGTGATTTTGCCGGACGCGCTTACGCAGCCTATGGCGGGGTTTATATCATGTCCTCTCTTGGCTGGATGTGGATTGTCGAAGGCAACCGTCCTGACAGATGGGATCTAATTGGCACGGCAATTTGTGTTGTCGGGGCGCTCATAATTCTCTTCGGCCCCAGATCTAATTAACAGGGCGGATTGAATTAAAGAGAACTGATTAAGCGAAGCCTCAAGCTACGTTGATAAGGCGTTCATTGGGTTGATTGATCGTTGCGCGCCACTTTCCACCACGCGCAGGTGTTACGCCATCTAGGGTTATAATAGTGGATAGAAGGTGATCTATGAACACTTCTGCTCTTCTGGTGAGCGATTGGCGAGACGGATAGAGTAAATAAATTGGCTTCGATGGCACGGTATAGTCTGGAAGTACTTGTTCTAATTTACCATTTTTTAGCTGCTCTTTTACCAAAAGATAGGGGAATTTTGTATAGCCAATTCCTCTCGCTAACGCATTGAGAATAACATCAGGATTATCGAAGGTATAAGCAGCCTGAATAGCCACTGTGTTCTCGTGACCCTCCTTGATCAAAACCTGTTCAGGTTTCTTTTTATCATCCCGGTATTGGATCATAGGCAAACTGGAGAGGTCTTCAGGCAATTTTGGGCGGCCTTGCTTATCGAGAAACTCGGGAGATGCAATGAGTACAAGTTCCAGATCTCCGATTTTTCTGGCAAGAGCATCCGATTTTCCGAGAGAACCGACACGAATTGCCAAGTCTATTCGGTCCTTGACCAGGTCAGCAAGAAGATCGCTAAGTTTAAGCGAGATATCGAGCTCCGGATACTTGCTTTGCATATCAAAAACGATTGGCGCGACGAGGCTTTGCCCAATAGCCAGAGGAGCGGTTAAGCGAAGCGGCCCTGACAAGCTGTGATCTAGATTGTTCAGGTCTTCTTCTAGAGAGTTTACCTGATCGAGTATCTTGTGGGCGCCTTGATAAACAAGCAGTCCAGCTTCGGTAGCCTGAACGCCTCGCGATGTTCGAAAAAGGAGTTCTTTGCGCAGGATACTTTCCAGTTGTGTAATCTGTTGGCTCACGGCTGGCTGGCTGATACCGAGCTCTTTTGCGGCACCTGAAAGAGACCCGCGATCAATTGCGGTGATAAAAGATTGAAAGAGCTGCAGTCTATCCATTGAAGTGTCCGGTCACTAAGTTTTCTGGGTACCAATAAACTCTTGGGTATAAGCATTAGTTATATCGAATATAGGCAAGAGGCCTCTGCTTTTCCAGTAATTTATCCCGATATTGAGAGAACGCTTATGGCAAATGGTCAAATAGATATATCGGGATAAGAGACATGACACTTTCAAGACGGGAATTATTGCGCGGATCACTTCTCACTGGGGGAGCAGGGGTCATGGCTTCTTTGGCGGGGCTTCCAATTTCAAGCGCTGGTTTTGCTGCAGCCCCAAAAGCCCAGATTCAAACACCAGGTGCGTACCGATTTTCAGTTGGAAAATTTGAAGTCACAGCCTTGCTAGACGGTTATATTGATGCCGACCCAACATTGATACCGAGTTTTGATGGTCCAAAAGCTGCCCAGCTGTATCAAGATCAGTTTCGCCCACCCCTCGCGGATAAAATCAGAATTCCGATCAACTCATTTGTTATTAATACAGGTGAGAAAATCATTCTGATTGATTCTGGTACTGCCGATAATATGGGGCCAACACTGGGACAATTTACGAATAACTTAAAAGCAGCAGGCGTTACACCTGAATCCGTTGATGCCATAGTGCTGACCCACATGCATGTGGACCACATTTCAGGGATAACCTCTAAGGAGGGGAAAGCTTTATTCCCGAATGCCGAGCTGATTGTTCATAAAGAAGACTGGGATTATTGGCACGACGATGGCTTTATGTCTCAAGCTGGTGATTTTATGAAGAGCAACTTTGTTAATGCTCGGGCGATGTCGGCACCTTATCTCAAACGTCTTACTTTGGTTGAGGAAGACAAAGAGATCCTGCCAGGTATTGAAGCTGTTGCCATGCCGGGGCATACTCCTGGCCATACCGGCTTTATTTTAAGATCTGAGGGGCAGGAGCTCTTGATTTGGGGCGATGTTGTGCACTTTACAGCTCTTCAGTTTGCCCATCCTGAGTGGAGTATTGTTTTCGATTCAGATATGGAACTGGCCGAAAAGACACGTCGAAAAATGCTGGATCGTGTCAGTGCGGATAAGTTAGCAGTACTCGGAAGCCATTTGGAGTTCCCAGGCCTTGGTCACGTTGCTCGTGATGGGGATCGTTACAGTTATTATCAGTCCAGCTGGCAGTATACTCTTTAGGGGCCTGCTCCTAGGCATACCCTGTAATTATTCGATGAGCTGCAAGAGGGTTATTTCTTGCAGCTCATTTGTTTAAAGGTCTTACCCTGCTTAAGATGAGAGAGATCCATTTAAGGCTAGGATGCTAATGTTTTCCAGTAGGCTTTTTAAGTGAACGCGTAATCCAGCAGATTTTTCAGGAGCGTATGAGAAAGGCAGCTCTTCTGTCGCCAGATAAGCAGACTGTGTGAGCTCCATTTGGATCGCGTGGATTCCCGTTTCAGGCTGTCCATAATGCCGTGTCGTCCAGCCGCCTTTGAATCGGCCGTTTAGGACTGTGCTATAGCCTTCGGCAGTAACGCATACATCCTCGACAGCCTTTTCAATGCTGGCTGCACAAGTCTCTCCATTGTTCGTGCCGATACTGAAATCGGGGAGCTTTCCCTCGAAGAGAAAAGAGATGTGGGAACGGATCGAGTGGCAGTCATAAAGAATGGCTACACCGTGGATTTGTCGAACACGCTCTAACTCTGCTTTAAGTGCCGCGTGATAAGAAGCATGGAAAGAAAGGCGTCGTTGTTCGATCTCCGCCTCGTCTGGCTCGCGGCCTTCGAGGTATATCGGGACATTATCAAAATCTATAAGCGGGCAGAGGCTCGTCGTATTTTGGCCGGGGTATAAACTTACGCCGGATGGATCGCGGTTGGCATCAATGGCGTAGCGATGAAAGTTGGCTTTTACGATTGTCGCATCGGGAAGCAAGCCATCATAGAGCTGGTCGATGTGCCAGTCTGTATCGGCAAGTTTTTGGCCGTTGTCGTTGAGCTTATCAAATACATCTGCGGGCAGCCAGGTTCCTGTATGCGGCATACCCAGTACGATCGGGCTGTTGCCAGGGGTGATGGTGACAGGAGGCATGTCTGTTGATTGCGAAGTCGTGGATGATGTGCTTGAGGAGGGCATGACAGAATCGCTCTTTTCTTGGCTTGATTAGATCTGACTTTATTGTATTATGTCTGCACATAATATTTTGTCAAGTTATGGCTAGGAGAACAGAAGTGAGACATTTGTGGGCTGAACAGGCGCTGACGAGTAAGGGTTGGCAAAAGGATGTACTTGTTACCATCAGTGATGATGGTCAGATTACAGGTGTTGAAGCGGGCAGTGCTGCACAGGGTGAAAAGCTTGGCATTTTGTTGCCGTCTCCTACCAATTTACATAGCCATGCTTTCCAACGTGCTATGGCTGGGATGACAGAAACCCGTGGCGATGATCCACGCGATAGTTTCTGGACCTGGCGCAAATTGATGTATCGCTTTTTGGATCATTTAACCCCTGATGATATCGAAGCCATTGCCGCTTTCATGCAGATGGAAATGTTGGAAGCAGGTTATTCAGCCGTATGTGAATTTCACTATCTGCACCATCAACCCGGTGGCGCCAGCTATGACGACATTGCTGAGTTATCCAACCGGGTTATCGCGGCAGCAAATGAAACCGGCATTGGCCTTACTTTACTGCCTGTTCTTTATGAACACGGTGGTTGTGACGGCAGAACGCTTGGCCCGGGCCAAATTCGTTTTGGAAACACGCCGGATCGGTTCCAAAAACTGTTCGAGGCCGCAGACAAAGCGCTCAAAATCCTACCAAGTGATACAAGGCTTGGGGTCGCACCGCATTCTTTGCGAGCAGTTAGCCAAGAGGGCATGGTCTTCGCCACCAAGCTTGCGCCTAGTGCGCCGATCCATTTGCATATTGCTGAACAGACCGCAGAGATCGAAGAGATCAAGGCTGCCTGGGGCAAACGTCCAATGGAATGGTTACTTGAAAATCACAACGTTGATAGCCGCTGGTGCCTTATCCACTGTACCCACATGGAGCCTCATGAAACCGAAGGGTTGGCCAAGTCGGGTGCCGTTGCGGGACTATGTCCAATTACAGAATCAAGCCTTGGCGATGGTATCTTTGATGGTGTGCGTTATCTGGCAGCAGGTGGAAAGTTTGGTGTTGGATCTGATTCCAATATTCGGATCACGCTTTCAGAAGAACTGCGTACTTTGGAATATTCTCAGCGTTTGAGAGACCGTAGTCGTGCTGTTTTGGCAACACGTGAGAAATCAACTGGCCGCGTTCTTATGGATGGCGTGGTCCAAGGCGGTGCACAAGCCGGACAACGCAATGCAGGAGCTATCGAAGTCGGTAAGATGGCTGATCTCTTTGCCCTGGATTCCAACGCGGTTGATCTTATGGGTAAAGAAGGTGACGCGGTACTCGATAGTTATATCTTTACCGGGGATGATAAAATGATCACTGATGTCTGGTCTGCTGGCCGTCATCTGGTAAAAGATGGCAAACACGCCAAGCATGAGGCGATTGTTTCTCGCTACAAGAAAACCATGATGTCGCTGAAGGACAGAATTTGAAGGTAACAGAGATCAATAGCTGGCAGTCAGTGAAAGCCGAAGTGATGCGCCGCATTGTTGAGCGCATCTGGCTGCCAGGTGACCTCGTGCCAAATGAAGTTGATCTCGCCGAAGAATTTGGTGTTGCCCGGGCAACCGTAAACCGTGCGATGCGCGATCTTGCCGATGCAGGGTTACTGGAACGTCGCCGCAAAGCTGGAACCCGGGTGGCGCTCAATCCAACCCGCAAGGCCACGCTAGAGATACCGATCACCCGGCTCGAGGTAGAACAACGCGGAGCGATCTGGCGTCATGCTATTTTAGAGCGTGAAGAGGTGATCCCCCCTCTTGCCGTGGCAAGTAGACTAGGTCTACCTGTTGATATCCCAATGCTGCATGTGCGTAGTCTACACTATGCCAACAATCATCCCTTTTTGTACGAAGATCGTTGGGTGAACATCTCTGCCGTTACAGGCATTCGTGATATCAGTTTTCAAACCATTGATGCCAACGAATGGCTGGTGCAAAACGCAACCTTCACCCGGGGTGATATTTCCTTTTCAGCGGCAAATGCTACGGCGCTCGAAGCTGAGCTGCTTGAAACAAACTTAGGTGAGGCAATTTTTGTGATCGATCGCACAACCTGGAACAGTAAGATCCCGGTTACCCTCGTTCGTCTCGCCTATGCACCGGGCTATCGGATGCATACTGAGCTATAGCTGGTCCAAACCAATCCGCTAATAGCCCCCACCTCCGATCTCCGTTTCTCTGACTATTTTGGTGGGCGGACAAAGTTGAATTCAATTCAACCTTCGTAATATTAAATGAATTTTTCTTTATCTAGACAAACGAAGTTAAATTTATCTTTTTCAAATAACTGAGAATATTTTGGGGAGGATTTAGCGTATATAATTTCAATTTCTTGGTCTTTTTTCCACTTCCCATAACAAAATACCCAAGGCCCCGTTATGAAGAAGCCCTTATATTTTTTATTGTTTATATTATAGCTATATAAAACGCGTAGAGGGCCGTAAACGAGCGGGCTTTTATCCGTAACTATTCCCTTAATAATCTCTCCATCGGAGTAAGCAAGAGCTGTGGCTTGAAGGGAATTTAAAGCTGGACGGTATAAAGAGAAATAAATAGTGCTAATTATAAATAACCAGCCAAAAATTACAGAAATCCAGCCGCTTTCTAAATAAAAATGAATGCTTATATAGGTTACATAAAATAATATTGAGGAGTAGAAAATAAGTAAAAATGCAAAGGTAAATGCAAATTTATTTACTGCTAATTGGTTCACTGCATTTCTATCTTCGATCTCAAGGTATTTTTTTCTCAAATCAATGGAGCAAAATAATAGAAAAACTTTGAAAGTTGTATTCATTATAAATCAATTAGTTATTAAGAGTTCTGGTAGTCAGTCCTGTGAACTTTTAAGCACCATTCTGAATGGTGAAATAAGAATAGTCCAATGTTACTAACAAGCATAAAGTAGCTCTTTGTATTAATTCACACGTCTTTAGTTTCAGGAATAAGCTCCTCGCTGAGGAGTTCTTCGATAAAGAAGCTGAGCAGTTGGGCGCGGCCGGTGACGTCGGCTTTGTTGTAGATCGCGTTGCACTGAGCTTTGATCGTGCCTTCTTTGGTGTTTCTCATGTTCGCGATGTCAGAAAAGGACATGCCTTTGATTAAGAACAAGGCGACGTCTCGTTCAGCGGGGGTCAGTTTCCAGGTGTCGAAATATTGATCAAGCATGGTGGCGAAAGCGCCAGAGGCGATTTTGATTTGATCTTCCATGCGGCGTTGGTGATGAAGCATTCGTCTGATCTGGGTGATGGTAAAAGCAATACTCAGGCTCATGGCGATCACGACCATTGATTCCAAGATGTCGTGACTAACCCCAGCGAAAATTTCTTCTACAAAGATCAGGTCATCCAGGGCATCGGAGAGAAAAAAAAGTGTGCAGACGATTTGAATAGCCAACAGGCCCCACAGCATCGCGGACTTGTTTTTACGAGAACCGAATGTGTTATGAGGCGCGCTGGTCATGGGGTTTTTCTCACTTTGAGGTCGATATTATGTATTCGTGGTGTTGGTAGGTATATTCTTTTTGCCTGTAATCATGGCTTTTACCAAGTTGATTTTTGAACGCTTGGTTTCAAAAGCAACGCCAAGAAGGTGTAAAGCCACCGAGATCAAAACATAATTTGCCAGAAATTCATGAATTTCTTCCATCCATTTCATTCCCCAGAACATATCAGTTTCTGCCAGTACACCAGAGATGCAAAGTAGTGCCAGCGATCCAAGGAGGTTAAAGACCATCAAGGCACCCAAGGGATTGTGGCCGAGGTGATCATCTTTTTCACCAAAAAACATCGCGCTGATGTGTTCTTTAACACCGTGCATGGTGGGCATGAAGTTTTTAAACCGGGCGTGATAACCCCCAATGAAACCCCAGATGACACGTAACCCCAACAGGGCTAGCAGGAAGTAACCGAGATAGCTGTGCAGGGCGCTGCTGTCTTCAGTGACAAAATAATTGAGCAGGAATACCAGGGCGGTACTGGCGTGAAATAGGCGGACAAATAAGTCCCATACTTTGACATCTTGCATGGGGTTTCTCCTTAAGAGGGCTGGGAAGTTGGGTGGCATCACAGCCACCCGGTGGCGTCACATCCCATTTAAATTTTTCACTGCGTCGCGACATCGCTTGTGTAAGAGACCTACACGATGCTCTTTGCTTCTGGTGAAAAAAATAAATTGAGATGTGACTTGATCGAATCAGAACTCGGTTAGTCGTCTTCTTCGACTTTCACGATGTTGCCAGTATTCGGATCGACATAGATCTCAAAACGCATGCCGTCTTTCATTGCGTAGGCTTCAAGGAGATCATCTTCGACTTCTATATCCCGAACTTCATAGCCTTGGTCTTGCAATAGCGTGGTGATTTCAGTTTTTGATTTCCCTGCATAGGATCCATCAAGGCTGTGCGCCAAAGCAACGCCAGCGAGTGTGAAAATACCGATAGAAGAAAGTACGATTGTTTGCTTTAAAGTTTTCATGTGTTCATCCAATCTTTTTGGTGGGGTGTATTGATCGATGAACTGAACTTGGTGCTGGATTGAAAATTAATCTATTGAACTTTAGCTTATAAACGGGGGTTTATATCTAAAGTTTATGGCTAATTCATATTGGGTTTAGGCAGGGTTTATGTGGGTTTATGTAAGTGAAGCCAACGATCTTACCCAGATCATCGGCTTCATTAAGGTAAATCTAAATATAATAGATATTGAGCTCAATAATAAAGCTAGAGCACTGCATCCATCGCTTTGAGGAGTTTTTGAATGTCGTCTGGGCTAGTGTAGTGCACAAAAGATACCCGAAGAGCGCCCGCCTCAGGATCAAGATTTAATCCTTCGAACAAACGGTACGAATAAAAATGTCCACCTGCGGCCATAATACCCTGCTTGGACAGGTCTTCTGCAACAGAGCGTCCATCACGGTTTGTGACCATAGATATTGTCGGTGCGCGTTCCTCTGGGTTTTCCGGTCCGAGTAACCTGACATCATTGCGGCTTCGAATGTATTCCAATAGCGGTGCCATCAACGCTTGTTCGTGAGCTTGAAAAAGATCATGGATGTCATGGCCGCGTTTGTTGGCATCAGTATGAGCCTCAAAGTGATGGGCATGGATCGCATCAAAATACTCGGTAACACCACTGGATGCCGCGACCTGGGCATGATCTGGTCCGGCTGGAACCAGTCTTTTATGGGCGAGGTCTTTATTAAAAAAGTGCCCCTGATAGCCCAAAGCTTCACGTGTTTCTTTACGGGCAACCATCAGGCCTTGATGGGGGCCATAAGTTTTATAGAGGGAAAACAGATAGACATCTGCACCAAGGGCGTCAACGTCAGGAAAACCGTGACCTGCATAAGAGACGCCATCGACAACAACTCTGGCGCCAACTGCGTGTGCCTTCGCTGAAATTTCAGCCACGGGGTTCACATGGGCAATGATGTTTGAACAATGCGGAAAGGTGACTAGCCGAGTTTTGTCATTGAGAAGATTGTCGAGCTCAGCTAGATCAAGATAACCCGTTTCAGGATCAACACGCCATTCTCGAACAATAATGCCGCTGTCTGCCAAACGCCGCCATGCACCAGAATTAGCTTCGTGATCCTGATTGGTGACGATAATTTCATCACCAGCCTGCATGATGGAGCGAAAAGCCTGAGCAAGAACATAGGTGTTTTGGCTGGTGGACGGGCCGAGATCGATCTCATCTTCGTCAACGTTCAAATAGGCCGCAAGGTTAACCATAGCTTCATCCATTTCCCGGCCAGCTTGTTCAGAAGCTGGGAAAGGATGATAGGGTTGAAGCTTGGTTTTACGATAATAGTTGGTGAGACGGTCAATGACCTGATTACAGGCATAAGATCCGCCGGCATTTTCAAAAAATGACCACCCTTTGAGGGAGGGTTCATCAAAAGCTGAAAAGTGAGAACGCACAAAGTCGAGATCAAGTGTTGTCATACTGTTGTCATACCTATTTGAAAATTCCCAATCATTGTTAATTTTGCTTTTGACGACGAGGAAATAGTCGATGAAGGGGCAGAGTGTTGAACGTCTATTGTGAAATATCTAACGACCTTTGAGGGGATGAGGTCAAGGTTTGTATTGTGGTGCAACCAATTTTTAAGGATTTGGTCGCTACTCTTTTCGACCAAGGCTGGTAAACAAGCCGATAAACACACCTGAGGTCGAATGTATGGGAAAAAAAAAGCACCATAATGAGATGGGGAATACTCATCCATCAAGTCCACTTTATCTACCAAAGCAAGCGGTTGCTTTCTTTAATGCCAATCATGCGCTCATAGCGTGTGATGCAGATTTTCAAGAAATTTTGGGTCTGGCAAGTGACTTGGTTAAACCAAATACGCCACTCTCACAGATTTTATTATCGTGTGTCGAACAAGATCAACAAGCCAAGCCTGAAGAAAAAAATAATCAGGTTCTCGATGAATGGCTCTACTTTCTTGGTCTTGGTCAACCCGTGGGTTTCCAAAAATCTAACCAGTTGCTGATACAATTGCGAACAGCTCAGATGACCGACGGTGGTTTGTCGCTCATTGTAAGTGATGCTTCTTCTTGTCTTGTCGGAGGGCTTACGGCAATTGCAGGGCAGTTACAAACTGTTGTTGAGAGCATCACTCAAGGGATTTCTCTGTTTGATCGTAATTGTAATCTGGTTCTTTGCAATGATCGCTTTCTAGAGCTGATGGATTTTCCGCGAGAATTGGGAAAACCAGGAACGCCGCTTGCTGATTTATTTAGATATAATGCTGAAAAAGGCGAATATGGCCATGGCAACGTTGAAGAACAGGTCAACGAAAGAATGGCACTGTCCTATAAGTTTGAGGCTCACTATCTAGAACGAACCCGGAAAAATGGAAGCGTCGTTGCTGTTAATGGCAACCCTGTTCAAGATGGGTTTGTTACCACTTACACCGATGTTACGGCCCGGAAAAAGGCCGCTGAGGCGCTGGAAGAAGCGAATAAAAGTCTAGAACGACGGGTTGGATTACGCACAGTTGAGTTACAAGCTGAACTACTTAATAGAATAGAAACGGAAGAGCGTTTAACAAAAGCTATGGGCAAGGAACAAGTGGCAAGTCGGGCCAAAACGGAGTTCCTTGCCAATATGAGCCATGAATTACGTACGCCGCTAAACTGTATTATCGGGTTTTCTGAATTGTTGAAAAATGAAGCCTTTGGTCCTCTTGGACAAGAAAGGTATCGCGATTATTCGGTTGATATAAATGATGCGGGTGTACACCTGCTTGAAGTTCTCAATGATGTTCTTGATGTATCAAAGTTAGAAACCGGAGAGATAGATCTGAGAGAATGTGAGATCGACCTCATCGATCTCATGAATTCGAGCTACAAAATGATTGTGTATCGGGCAGAGAGCCAAAATATCTCTTTCAATTTGGACTTGCCTGAAGATTTACCCTACCTTTATGGCGATCCGCGGCGGATTAAACAGATATTGATAAACGTACTTTCAAACGCCGTGAAATTCTCGACTGCAGGCGGAAAAGTCTCTGCATCCATATCACTATCTGATAGTGGTGATATGTGCTTCGATGTTGTTGACCGAGGGATTGGAATAAGCCCGGAAGATCTCGTCCTTGTTATGGAGCCATTCCATCAAGCCGGTGAAGCTCTTACGCGAAGTCATGATGGAACCGGGCTCGGCCTCCATATCGTAAAGTCCTTGGTTGACCTACATGGGGGGACTGTCCAAATCGAAAGCCAATTGGACGAAGGGACATCCGTACACATCAGGCTTCCAAGTACGCGGGTAATAGACAAGAAGGTTTTGTCGAATAAGCCCGAGAAAATTACTGACGTAGGAAAAGCAGGAACTAAACCGGGTGTTCAATCCCTGCACTAAAATTTGATCCTAGTCTTTTAAAATTACTGTGGATTGACGAGCTCTGTTAACGGTTAGCTGTGTCACATCCGGGCGAGAATAGTGCCCTGCAGGATCAAAATTCTGCCGTTCACGCCGGACCAGTTTGTGGTCGATGGTCGCAACAGCGAGACGTTCTTCACCTACTATCGGCTCAATCACCCACTTTCCGTCAGGTCCCATTAGGCACGATCCGCCATTGGCAAGGAACCCTGTACTTTCACCTGCTCTGATCAAATCTGCGTATGGAATGTCATTGGGAATATCTTCTATGCGCATCAGGCCGCAGACAAACATGGTGTAAGAACGGGATTCTTTAGCGATAAAACCGGGAAGATCGTGGGTGTTGTGATCCCCCCCGGGCCAACAGGAAAAGTGTAGATCTTCGCCTTGAGCATAGAGCGAAGCACGCGCCAGCGGCATCCAGTTTTCCCAACAGTTCAAGCCACCGACGGTGAATTCGCCAATCGTATGCGTGCGAAGGCCGTGGCCATCTCCCGGTGCCCAGGCGAGACGTTCTTCGTAAGTTGGCATTAACTTACGGTGGACGGAGCCTATCTCTCCAAGTTTGTCGATATAAACCAGTGTGCAATAGAGGCTATGTCCTGCACGATCCAAGGGACGTTCCATGATGCCGACATAAACTGCGATTGAGCGCGCCTTTGCCAGCTCACAGATACCTTTGAGATCACCACGTTCAATGCAGACGCCCTCGTCGAGGTACTTGGCGTGGATTTCTTTTTGGATGTCGTTGTTAAAACGTGCGCCATCGGTGCGATCGAGCCAGAAAGGATACCCGGGCGCCAAAGCCTCACCAAAACCGACGAGATCACAGCCTTGATCGGCGGCTTGATTTATATAGTCCGCGATCTTTACCAAAGTGGCCTCACGGTTGAGCCAAACTGGGGTGATCTGGGCTAAGCCAACGGTCAGGAGATCTTTATTTGTCATGGTCTTCTCCGGGTAATTCTTTGTATTATTGAATTTACGGAGAGTTAATCATGAGAGATTTCGCGGCGCAAAGCCTGATGACAGGTGGTGGGGTGTTTACCGCAAGAATGTGAAAAAGCAGCAAGTTTCCCTGCTGCTTTTATCAATGACATAGGTTGAATTATTCTCCAGGAATAGGGAGGGCTGAATTTGGTTGTGGTTTCTCATACTTACGTAAGTTGTGTTCAAATTCATGGATCCGTCGGTAAATAGATCTTAATTCAGTTATTCTTGTCCAATTGTGGAGGAAAAGAGAGAAGCTTCCATGTACTTTAGCAAACGCGTTGGAAACTTGAATCATAACTCCAAGTAAAATTTTTCCTGTAAATAAGCTTGGGCCCATTATTAGGTATGGTGCGATTGACATAAACTGATCGTAGAAAATAGCCCAAAGATCAAAATACCCGTAGTGCCAAAATAGACGCCGATAGTTAAATCGTATGCCTGTAAAAAGTTCAAACAAAGTTTCGGGTTGTGCATATTGGGCTTTATTATCTTCTCCAAGAACGAGGTCTTTTCTAAAAGCAGCTTCTACTTTTTGATTGTTGTATTCCAAGCCAGGTAGTTTGCTACCCACAACCCATGAAATTACTAATCCACCTAAGGAAACTAAAAAGGCCAGCCATACTAAAGATCCCTCTATGTCTCTTAAAATAGGGATGTCAACTTTATCACTTAGGCTCCAAAGTATTGGTATAAAAGCAATTAAGGTCATTATAGCACGAACAACCTGTAATCCTAGGCTTTGAACTATATCTGCAAATTTGTAACAATCTTCCTGAATTCGCTGTGAGGCACCTTCGATTTCCTCTTCTACAGAGCGCCACCGGGGGATAAAGTTAAAGGTAATCGCTTCACGCCATTGTAACGTATAAACTCTTGTGAACCATCCAGTAATTGTTGCAATAATTATGTATGGAAATGCGAGAGTTAAAAATGAAGGCTCTCCTTCAAACCCATTTAAAACATAATCGATACCAACTAATTTATCATAAAAAAGGGTGATACCTTCATCTGATTTTTCGTAGTAGTCCTTGGCATTTTGTAATAGGTCGTAAAATCCTTTGTACCAAACATTGATGGCAACAGTGAATTGAACCTGTATCCATAGCGACAGGATAAGAACTGAGCCTCCACCATAGGCCCACCGCGCCCATTTTTTTGATTTAAAAAAGCTATGAAACATGGGGTTCTTTCTCTTTTGGCCGCAAAATTGAAATTTGTGCCATCATGACGGTAGCATAAGGCCGGAGCAAGGCTGCATTAGGTATTTGCAGGCCACCAAGGTTTCCTTCACAATCTATTGATAGACTGTTCTCGTCATAGGGGTGTTATGGAACAATATTTCGGCACGGACATACAAGTGCGACTGCAGCGCAAAGCTGACGAATACACCAACTGGATGTATTCGACGGCGGGCGCGTGTCATCCTGGACGATGCTTGGGGTGTGATGATCCAGATGTGCTTGGTTGGGATGTTATCTTTGCGCATCTAAAGCGTGATGGCCGATTTGGTTTTCGCATGATACCAGCCAACACCATAGAAGCGGTACGTGATAAGTTATCTGCAGAGGGTTTTGGAATTAACTTTTGGAATGTGTTTACAGGGTCCGCAACAGATATCTTGAAAGCCACCGAACCTCTTGTTCGCAAGATATTACCAGAAGAACTCTCGTTTATCCCTGAAGAAGAGCTCCACAATCCGGAACTTATCAAAGAGGTTCAGATTTTTTTGTCTGACAATGGTATTCCTCCGGTTTCAGGCCTGATGCTGTCTGGCCAGTCCGTTGAAGCTTGTACCAAGGTGGTGCGAAAACCTTGCGGTGAAATTGTTGCCATGGCCTATGGGTATTTTGCTCATAACGACCATAGTGAACATAGCAATACGGGGTGGGGAGGCTTGGTCGCAGTCGATGCTAACCATCGCGGGAACGGGCTTGGCGTGCAGGTTAACGCAGAGATGGTGCGGAGTTGCATCACGAAGCTTGGAGCGCATAGTTTTTACGAGCAGGTATCCGCGGAAAATAAAATATCCCAACGGATGGTCGAAAGATGCGGCCTCAAGCTGGATACCACGGTACTCTGTGGTATTGCGACTTCGGAAGAAGTGGGCTTTCAGCTTTGGGGGCAATAGGGTAATATTCAGCAATTAAATCAGCAGTACAGCTTAACGCCATACTACTGATTTTTTCGTTCTGGAATTAGTCGTTCTGAAGCAGGTGAACCAGACTGGATGTATCCCAGCGTTTACCGCCGCGGCCTTGAACCTGAGCATAGAACTGATCAACTAGGTGGGTAACAGGTAAGCGGGCGCCATTGCGTTTTGATTCGTCAAAGCAAATACCAAGATCTTTACGCATCCAGTCTACGGCAAAGCCAAATTCGAACTCGCCCTTACACATGGTCGATCCACGGTTTTCCATTTGCCAGGAGCCAGCGGCGCCTTTTGAAATTACGTCGATAACTTTTTCCATATCAAGGTCGGCTTTTTGACCAAAGTTCATGGCTTCACTTAGGCCCTGAACCAACCCGGCGATGGCGATCTGGTTGACCATCTTGGTTAGCTGGCCAGAACCAACTGGGCCCATAAGTGTAACGGCGCGCGAAAAGCAATCGGCCACGGGCTGAATGCGACCAAAGGCAGACTGCTCGCCGCCACACATTACGGTCAGAACACCGTTTTCAGCACCAGCCTGACCACCGGAAACCGGAGCATCGATAAAGTGCAGGCCTTTATCCGTGGCAATGGCACCGAGTTCGCGAGCGACATCAGCAGAAGCTGTGGTGTGATCAACAAGAACGGCATCGGCGGACATACCGGCGAAGATGCCGTCATCTCCAAGAACAACAGAACGTAAATCGTCGTCGTTACCTACGCAGCAAAAAACAATTTCGGCACCTTCGCAAGCAGCGCGTGGAGTATCGCCCTTGCTGCCACCGTGTTCCTTGACCCAAGCCTCTGACTTGGCTCTTGTACGGTTATATACCCTAACGTCATGACCTTTGGCAGCCAAATGCCCCGCCATTGGATAGCCCATAACACCCAAACCAATAAACGCAACCTTAGCCACTTTCTACTCCTCGTCTTTCTGGGTAATTTGGGGATAATTTAAAAGACAATCTTATCGCCCAAAGAGTGATTGAATTGCGCAGAGCTTAGAAACTTGGGGCAAATCACGCAAGAGCTCTGAACGATTGTCACCTGGAAATGGGTGACAATCGTTGGCGTGTCATCTTTTTTTGGAGGTCGTATTCTAGGCGTGTAACTTCAGGTGTGGTTAAGGTTACAGCCTGTAATGGGGACCTATAAACGAGGCGATAAACGGGTATCTACTTATAGAACACGAGTGGGCTCAATTTTCCGAAGCTTCAAGAATAGCTTCTGAATATTGGCTCGGGGCATAGGTCTTTATGACTTCCATAAGCTTTTTAAAGTCCACCGGCTTGGCAACGTAGTCGTTCATGCCAGCTGCAATGTAGCTATCGCGATCACCCTTCATGGCGTTTGCGGTCACGGCGATAATGGGAATTTTGGCCTTGTGACCATCCAGCGCCCGAATGGCTTTGGTTGCTTCAATGCCGTCCATTTCAGGCATTTGAATATCCATTAGAATGATATCGGGAGAATTATTTTCCACGTAATTCAAAGCCTCTATACCATTTACGGCGATCTCCGTTCGGTGCCCTCGTTTGGTAAGGAATTTTAACAAGAGCATTTGATTGATCTTGTTGTCTTCGGCGACCAGTATATGGAGTGGTGTTTCACTTATATCGGGGTAAGTGGGTGCGGTTTTATCGTGGTCGGACGAGATGGTTGTTATCTCAGGAGCCGGGGCTGATTTTGCCACCTCAAGCGGAATGGTAAACCAGAACAGGCTTCCGTTTTCGGGCGTACTTTCCAGGCCGATCTCACCGTCCATCTGTTTGCTTAAACGTTTCGCGATGGAAAGTCCGAGACCAACACCACCATGTTTACGTGATGCTGATCCGTCAGCCTGGGTAAATCGGTCAAAAATGCGTTCTTGATCCTCAACGCTGACCCCGATGCCTGTGTCCTCTACAGAACATTTGATCCATTGAGTTGTTCCTTCGCGTGGCATTAGCGGTGCGACGGATATTTTGATGTGCCCTTCGTCGGTAAATTTAATCGCGTTCCCAATCAGATTGAAAAGAATTTGACGCAATCTTGTTGGGTCGCTTCTGACCCACTCCGGTAATTGAGGGTCAATTTCTGTTTTGAGTTCCAGCCCTTTTGACGTCGCTTTGGGCTTTTGAACACTTGTTACAGATGTTATTAAATCTGGCAGGTTAAAGCTGTTGACCTCTAGACGACTAACTCCGGCCTCAAGTTTGGAGATATCAAGAATATCGTTGATTAAGAGCAATAGATGATCTGCAGAATTTCGAATGGACTGAGTGTATTCAAGCTGTTCATCGTCCAAGGGGCTTTCGAGTAACAGGTTGGTCATTCCAACCACCCCGTTCATCGGAGTGCGAATTTCATGACTGACGGTGGCTAGAAACTCTGATTTACTTCTGCTGGCTTGTTCTGCTTCGACCTTTGCAGTCAGGAGATGTTGCTCTGTGCGTTGTCTTTCTTCGACTTCACTTTCAAGCCGATCGTTGGTTTCCTGAAGCCAGTGGGTTCTATCGCGGACTTTGTCTTCAAGTTCACTTTGATGCTGACGAATTTCTTCTTCCATTACATCAAAGCTTTCAAGAGCAAGTAGGAGTTCATTGGACTGGCTTTGGGATATTTTTTCAGCAGGCAGAGTGTCTTTTGAAGCGAGAGATGTGATCTTGTTTCGAAGTGTCGCAAGAGGGGTCACAACAATCCGATGTAAAGACATGACGATGAAGAAAAGGGCAATGGCAAAGAAAGCTGCGAACAATTGCAGGGCTGTTGTAATGGCAAACTGGCCTTTTTCAAGGATCGCCATCGGGTGCGGATGCACTAGTCTCATCAAAGTGACTTCGTTCATGGCGATGATATCAATGTAAGAATACATTATGTCAGCATTTGGATCGTTAAAGAGGCCAATGCCATTTTCGGTTAAGGCGTCCTGAATGACTTCATCAGGAATCATGGCGCTTTGCTTCCCGATCACTTTTCCGTCGATAACTGTGTCAAACTTGGCATTAAGATCCTCCGCAATTTGACCCATACGGTTTTCATCCAAGTATCGCCCGGTCAAAGCAATACCTCTCGCAGGACCTTCCTGATTACTTTTTAAAATCGGGTAGGCTGCGATGAGCATGGGGCCGCGGCTGGTCTGAACGAATCCTGACAGAGAACCGTTTGCAACGATAGTCTCTGGTGAGAGTAGAGCAGCCGTTTTGCCGTCGACAAAAGAAATATCAAGATCGGAGTAGTCTTCTACTTCCTTGTCGAGCCACCTGCCCCAAACAAGTTCTTTGTCCATGTTAAAGAACGCCATGAGGTGGATATCTGTAATCTCAAAGGTGTCATCAGGGGCACTCGAGGTTATGAAGTCAGGATCACGGCTTTCCATATATTCATAAGTATCATCCCAAATTCCCCAATCGCTTGAATAGACCACGAGATCTTCGAGCTCATCATGGAGAGTGTTTTGAATTTGTTGGGCGCGGTGGATTGTGTTCTCACGATCCAAATTTTCAAATTCAGGGATCACGATTACATAAAGTATTCCGACGCTGAAAATAATCAGCATCAGGAATAATGCGGCAACGAGCGAACCAATTTTTCCTTGGATAGACATCCTGTTGCTGAACCCCTCTAACATGACACAGTTTGGCATGACACAGTTTGGCCAATTTTGAAGGTAAGACAGCGAAACTGCAATGATTGATCAACAGGATTATACAATCAATTGTTTTAATATTTTCTTTCTATCTTGGCGAGTGCTTCAAAAGGAAGCAAAATACAGGTGTGTCGATTCTTTATGGGGCTAACTGGTTGGAATATATTGTAAGATTCGCCCTCTTTTGTAAATTTTAGAGGTTGATTCTCTTTCAGGTGGGTTTTTAGTTTTTTATGAAAATCTTGTAAGAAGGATAAATCATGCCCCGGAGCCATTTCTTTTAGAAGTTGTGCCGAAGCTTTACACAGAGCGCAGGACCGAGCTTTGTAGCCGATATCTTTGATCACTTTTTCTTCCATTGTAAGGTCGATCGTGATGCGATCACCACAAAGTGGATTGTCATGTGTAATCGATAAATCCGGTTGTTCGAGGCTGCAATCCCCTTGACTGGCCAGCTTCAAAAGTTCTTTGTTGTATAGGTCGTCACTTTGCATTGGTGGTGTCATTTCTAAGTGCTTGGAGGGCTTCGGGTGTGTCGATATCAGAGAGTATGGCCGTATCAGACATCGGGACCTCACAAACATCACCAATGTAGATACCGATTAAATGTCTGGCGCCACTGTCACCTTTTAAATTCATCATCTCAGGCATAAAACTTCTACTCCAGAGAACAGGGTTTCCTCTTTTACCTTGGAAGGTTGGGATGCAGATGGCCGCTGCATTATCTGGATCGAAGGCATTGATAAGGGTGTTTAGTTGATCTCTAGAAATCGTTGGCATGTCACCAAGACAAATGAGGACAGCATCACTATCAGCAGGCACAGCCATTAATCCCTTGATGAGGGACGTACTGAGACCATCATCAAAGTCAGGATTATGAACAAATTCAAGATCCAGTTCTGACAAGCAATCCCGAACCCGCTCAGCTTCGTGCCCGGTAACAACGATGGTCTGATCAACGGAGCTGGATTCCAGACTGTCAGCAACCCACTTTACCAAGGCTTTGCCGTTCCACTCTTGGAGGAGTTTATTTTCAGGTCCCATACGACGTGATTGTCCTGCGGCCAATAGAAGGGCGGATACTTTGGGGCGGTGCGGGGTGTCGTCGGATGTCATTTTCTCTCTCGGCTGAGGCCTTGTGGTGATCTCTGATAGCAGTCCGCCACACCCCATGGAGGTTAAATCTTTTTTTGTAACGGGGATTTTAGCCAAAACCCGCTGTAAGACCCAGTCAAAACCATTCAGCTTTGGAGACCTCGCACATCCAGGTAAGCCGATAACTGTCGTCCCAGAATGTTCGCCAAACAGTAACAGGTTGCCGGGATCAACGGGCATACCAAAATGTTCGATCGTGCCACCAGCAAGGACAAGTCCAGCTGGCAAGGAGTCCTGGCGATCGACGATTGCGGAAGCACCAAATATCAAAATGAGATCGTGATTTTCAGATTTAAGATTTTCAATTGCGTTGGCAATCGCAATATCTTTGTGGGCAACCTTCAGGGTGGTGTGGACCTCATTGTCACAGCTTTTTAGGCGTTGGTTTACGACGGTTTGTGTTTTTTCAAGAACAGAGTCTTTGGTTTGGGGGAGGCGGGTTAGGATCAAGCCAATTTTGTGTTGCTTAAAGGGGTGGGCAACAAGATGGGTTTTTTGCTCGGCAATAGCGAGGCTTTGAGCGGGAGCCGCCAAAGGAATTATTTTTACAGTGGCAACCAGTTGGCCAGGATAAACCACACTATAGGGAGCCAAGGTGGCGAGGGTAATTGCCTCATCGACACTGTTTAGATCATCAATTTCGCTTGGATTTACACATAACAATCCATGAACAGTACTGTGCACGTTACAGCGCCCTGTAAAGGATTTACTCGGCGAAACACCTACTTTCGATAGAGCGTTTCCCAGGCGAGATGCGGCTTGATCTTCGTGAACATCACCATCTTCCATTCTGATAGAAGTGATCCGTTTGATATCTGTCGCGAGGAGATCATCGATATCCTGGGCCGTAATTTTGTGTCCTTTTCCGAGCCGACCCGATCGGCTTTTAAGAGAGTGGGCAAGGTATGTACCTTCTGCCTGTTGTGTGTCGATCTCAGCATAAATCACTTGATGGACCCATTTCTCAGAGCATTAGTAATAGCTGCAAGAATAGAGACGGCAATCTCGGCAGGGTTTTTAGACCCAATATCTAGGCCAATTGGGCCTTCGATACGCCCTAAACCTTCGAGGTGTTTAAGTCTTTCCACCCGCTTCGCATGCGTGCGTTTACTACCTAAGGCGCCGATGTAAAAGGCATCTGATTTAAGGGTGGTTTCTAAGGCAGGATCGTCAAGTTTTGGGTCGTGTGTCAGAATAACCACCGCTGTTCGGTGATCGGGCTTTAGTTCCTGCATGGCATCATCAGGCCATTCGTTACTAATCGTACAACTCGGAAAACGGGTTGAATTTCCAAAAGCGCTTCGCGGATCAACAAGTATGACCTCATACCCCGCGAGCTGAGCCATAGGAACTAGAAATTGAGAAATATGAACGGCGCCAACAATGATCATTCTCAACGGCGGGTTAAACACTTGGATAAAGGTTTTCGATCCGTTTTCTTCGCGCACGTAAGACCGATCATCCCGAACGGCTTTTTTGATGTCCGGCAGTAATTGGATGTCCGACAGTAAGGGGTGATCCTGATCTGGGGTAAACGGGAAAATTAATTCTTGAGTGCCATCGTCCAAATTTGTGAGCAAAACGGACGTTTTTTTCTCACTCCGGGCTTGATTGAGCTGATCCAGTAAAGTGCGTTTCATGCTGTTTCCAATCGCTCAACATAAACCTGAATAGTACCGCCGCAGGCAAGACCGACATCCCAGGCTTGCTCATCCCCGACACCAAATTCAAGAATTTTCGCTTCACCGTGGTCCATGATTTCAAGCGCTTCTTGTATGACGGCGCCTTCAATGCAGCCTCCACTGACGGATCCGAGCATGGTCATATCTTCATCAACAATCATAATGCTACCAGCTTGACGGGGAGATGATCCCCAGGTTTGGATCACAGATGCCAGAGCAACTTTTTTGCCGTCGTCATGCCAACGTGCAGCGGTCATCAATAAATCGCAGGCAGATATTTCTTGATCACTAAGTGTACTCACGGTGTTTTCTCTCCCAGGTCCTGGTGCGATAGTCCTTTTGTGAGCTTCAATTGTGAGCTCCTTTTGAACTTTACCGTCTATTTTTTATTGCTTGGTATGTTTAATGAGGGGATTGGATTGCAAGCTTTCAACCAGTCCTTCCAAACTTTCCAAATTATGCGTACTTCGAAATTCATCAACATGCGGTAGCATCAACTTAATGCCCCGTGCTTTTGCTTCAAAAGCATCGTAGCGAAGTAGAGGGTTAAGCCAAATTAATTTTCGACAAGATCTGTGCAGTCTGTCCATCTCTAAAGAAAGATCCTGATCGCTTTCACGTTCCAGGCCATCCGTAATGAGAAGGACATTGGCCCCTTGGCCTAGGACACGACGGGACCAATCTTTGTTAAAATCATGAAGGGCTGTTGCTATTCTTGTGCCTCCCGACCAGTCGTCAACTTGTTTGCCAACCGCCTCCAAGGCCTCGTCTACATCCGTGTTACACATTTGCCGGGTGATATTGTGCAAACGGGTGCCAAAAACAAAACTATGTATTCTGTCCCGGGCCCCACTGAGGATGTGGATAAAGTGCAGCAACATTCTGCTGTAGTGGCTCATTGATCCGGATATATCGCATAGGACGACAAGCGGAGCTCTCTTGTGCTGATGTGATTTGTGTCGAATATCAATTATATCCCCCCCGTTTCGCATCGATGCCTGCATGCTCCGTCTCATATCTACTCTGTGTCTTCGGGGCGTCGGAGAGAAGCGTCTGGTAATGATATTTTCAGCGGGCAGTTTCAAACGCTTTATCAGGCGAAGGGCATTTTGTTGTTCTTGAGAACTCATCTGTTCGAAGTCTTTGTGTCTCAGAACTTCCTCATCCGAGATTGTCATACGGGCGTCGAACTCTACTTCGTTTTTTTCTTCGTCCTCTTCTGGATGACGGGGTTTTTCTTGCTCGAGCGTAAAGGCCTCGCTGACACGTTTTAAGGCTTTGTCTTTTTCGTCTTGGGGCGCATTTTCCAAAAAGGTTGTTGGCAAAAGCATGGACATGGCGCGTTCCAACAATTCTGGATTTCGCCAAAAAATATAGAAGCACTGATCAAAAATTTCCTGTTGATCTCTGCTCGTGACAAAGAGACATCCGAGGGTCGCGTGCAACTCGTCTCTGCGCCCCAGACCTGTTATCTCAATAGCATCAACGGCATCTATAATTTTGGATGAGGGAACCTTAAGGCCTGCCTTTCTCAGAGTTCTTGCGAAATGGAGAAGGTTTTGAGCCAGATACCCTTGGTTTGAATGATCATTTTTAGGTGGAGAGGATCTCAATAGACTAAACCCCGGCCTGGTCCATTTCACTTTGGATGTTGTGTAGCATCTGTGATGCTTCACTTCCTTGGATACGTCCAATGTCGTCTTGATATTTTAAGAGAACCCCCAAGGTATCACTAACGGCTTCGGGTGCGAGAGAGACACAATCCAGTTGCGTTAGGGCGTTGGTCCAATCAATGGTTTCGGCTATACCAGGTTGCTTAAATATTTCCGGATTTTTACGTAACTCCTGAACAAAGAAAACAACTTCTTTACTCAATTTTTCGGCCGCATTGGGTGCCTTGATTTTGAGTATTTCCAATTCTCTCAACGCATCGGGGTAATCGACCCAATGATAAAGACATCGACGTTTCAAAGCGTCATGGATTTCCCGCGTCCGGTTTGATGTGATGATAACAATCGGTGGCTCTTGCGCTTTAATAGTACCCAGTTCCGGGATGGTAATCTGGTAATCAGAGAGGACTTCAAGCAGGTAGGCTTCAAAGGCTTCATCCGCGCGATCAAGCTCATCAATCAACAAGACCGGGCTCTTGCCATTTGTACTCTCTAAAGCTTCGAGAAGAGGGCGCTTGATCAGAAATTCTGGAGTGAAAATATCTTTTGTCAAACGGGTGCGATCAATTTCGCCTGCAGCCTCTGCAATACGTATTTCAACCATTTGCCGGGTGTAGTTCCACTCATAAACGGCTGTATTCACATCCAAGCCTTCATAACATTGAAGCCGGACGAGGGGGCGATCCAAAGTTGCGGATAACACCTTTGCAATTTCAGTTTTACCAACACCGGCTTCTCCTTCTAAAAAAAGAGGACGCTGCATTTTTAAAGCTAGGAAAATGATCGTTGCAAGGGATCGATCGGCAACGTATTTGCCTTTTGAAAGATATTGAAGGACGTCATCAACTGACTGAGGAATTTGAGTTAGGGTGGGCATGACGTGCTCCAGTTTATTTAGATACCAAATTATTTGGATACCAAAAAAATGGCCACTTTCAGGATTTATAACCGAAAGTGGCCAGATATATTAGCCGTTGATTTGGGCAACGGCGCGTTTGGCAAGAACCTTGATCAGGTTTGCACGATATTCCGCAGAAGCATGAATGTCACTGTTAAGGCCATCAGCTGAAACGTTGATGTTCTCAAGAGCTCGGGGTGAGAAATCTCCAGAAAGAGCCGCTTCCATTTCAGATTGTCTGAAGACGCAAGGGCCAGCCCCTGTCACAGCCACTCTCACGCCGCCAGAAGTTTTTGCCACCATTACACCAACAATGGCGTAACGAGATGCGGGATTGTCAAACTTCATGTAAGCAGCAGCATCTGGGGTTGGGAAGGTGACATTAGTAATAATTTCGCCTTCATCCAAAGCAGTCTCGAAGAGATCTACGAAAAAATCATCTGCCGATATTGCCCGTTTGTTGGTGTTTACCACTGCGTTTAATCCAACGACAGCCGCAGGATAATCTGCGGCGGGGTCGTTGTTGGCGACGGAACCTCCAATGGTTCCGCGATTACGGACTTGTGGATCGCCGATTCCGCCAGCAAGAGAGGCAAGAGCAGGAATAGTTGCCTTGTTTGCAACTTCTGCATGGGTGGTCATCGCGCCTACCGCCAATTTATCGCCATCGGGACAAACCCCGCGCAGTGAATCAATGGCGCTGAGATCAACAAGGGTTTCTGGTTGAGCGAGGCGTTGTTTGAGCGTTGGCAGCAGAGTATGGCCACCAGCCAACAATACAGAGTCCTCATTTATGAGGGACGCTGCTTCGTCCAGGGTACTTGGACGTTTGTAATCAAAATCATACATAATGCATTCCTCCCTTAAAGGTCCTGTGCCGCACGCCATACCTTTTCAGGTGTGGCTGGCATGTCAATTTCCTTGCCAAGGGCGTTGGTGATGGCGTTCATCAATGCTGCAGGAGCAGCGATGGCACCGGCTTCACCGCAACCTTTCACGCCCAACGGATTGGTTGTGCAAGGCGTGTTGATGGTTTGGACCCGGAAAGTCGGCAGATCATCTGCACGAGGCATACAGTAGTCCATGTAGGAGCCTGTTAAGAGCTGACCACTTTCCTTGTCATAAACACAGTTTTCAAGGAGCGCTTGTCCAATGCCCTGAGCAAGTCCGCCATGTACTTGCCCTTCAACAATCATCGGGTTGATGATATTTCCGAAATCATCCACGGCAACCCAATCAAGGATCTCTGTGGTTCCTGTTTCCGGGTCAATCTCAACTTCGGCAATATGCGTGCCTGCGGGGAAGGTAAAGTTGAGAGGATCATAAAAAGCCGTTTCATCCATGCCGGGTTCAACGTCTGCGGGATAGTTATGAGGGACATAGGCCGAGAAAGCGATTTCTGCCATCGTCATTTTTTTATCGGTCCCGGCAACAGAGAACACACCGTGAGCATGTTCGATATCTTCAACTGATGCTTCCAGAGTATGAGCCGCAATTTTTTTGCTCTTTTCTACGATTTTATCGACGGCTTTAACGATTGCAGATCCTCCGACAGCGAGGGAACGAGAACCATAAGTGCCCATACCAAATGGAACCTTGCCAGTATCACCGTGCGATATTTCGACTTGATCAATAGGAACCCCGAGTTGATCGGAAATAATTTGAGCAAAGGTAGTTTCATGTCCCTGACCATGAGAGTGACTGCCGGTAAAGACGGTCACACTACCGGTTGGGTTAAAACGAACCTGTGCGGATTCCCAAAGGCCTACGCCAGCTCCAAGAGAGCCAACGGCTGCGGAAGGCGCAATGCCACAAGCTTCGATAAAGGACGAATAGCCTATACCACGCAGCTTGCCGCGTTGTGCAGATTCCGCTTTGCGAGCTTCAAAGCCCTGATACTCAATAACTTCCTGTGCTTTGTCCATCGCCAGAGCATAGTTCCCACTGTCATAAGTCATGATCACAGGGGTTTCATAAGGGTAAGCATCCGGCGCAATGAAATTTCGCTTTCGGATTTCTCCGGGATCGATACCCATTTCTCGGGCACCAATCTCGATCATGCGCTCAACGACATAGGTTGCTTCCGGACGCCCTGCGCCACGATAGGCATCCACTGGTGCCGTATTGGTAAAGCCTGCCTGCACCTCTACATATATTGCAGGCATGGTGTACTGACCATTTAGCAATGTTCCGTAGAGATAGGTTGGAACTGCTGATGCAAAAGTGGAGAGATAACAGCCGACATTGGCTTTTGTTGATACTTTCAGGCCTAGAATTTTACCATAGGAATCAAAAGCCATTTCCGCGTGCGTTTCATGGTCACGTCCATGAGCATCACTGAGGAAAGCTTCGGAACGTTCAGCGGTCCATTTGATAGGACGATTTAGTTTCTTGGTTGCCCAGGCACAGACGGTTTCTTCGGAGTAAATGAAAATTTTAGATCCAAAACCGCCGCCAACATCAGGCGCTATAACCCGTAGCTTATGTTCCGGCGCTACGCCATTAAAAGCAGATAAGACCAGCCTGTGAACGTGGGGGTTTTGACTTGTGGTATAGAGTGTAATCTCATCGGTACCCATGTCGTATTCGCTAAGGGCCGCACGAGGTTCCATCGCATTGGGAATTACGCGGTTATTGCGTAGATCCATACGCGTGACATGGTGGGCATTTGATATTGCCTGTTCGGCTGCAGCTTTATCGCCGAGTTCCCAATCGAAAGAAAGGTTACCTGGCACATCAGCATGAATTTGCGGGGCACCTTCAGCGAGAGCGTCTCCGACTTCTACGACATGAGGGAGTTCTTCATAATCGATTTCAACCAGTTCAGCTGCGTTTTTAGCTTCTTGCAAGGTCTCGGCAACAACTAGCGCAACCTGATGGCCTACATAACGAACATGTCCAATCGCCAGTGCCGGATGAGCTGGAGCCTTATGAGGGGTGCCATCCTTGGAGGTAATGCCCCAGCCACAAATAATGGGGCCAATGCCATCTGCCTCGAGATCAGGACCAGTTAAGACAGCAACAACGCCAGGTGCATTTAAGGCCTCGGTTGCATCAAAGTTGTTGATTTTTGCATGTGCATGCGGGGAACGAACAAAGTACCCATAAGTTTGCCCAGGTTTGGTAATGTCGTCGAGGTAGCGGCCCTTACCAATAATAAAGCGTTTGTCTTCTTTGCGGCGAACGGATGCGCCAATTCCAGTTTCTGTGGTCATGATCAGCCCTCCATTTCTTGTGCAGCGGCTTTTACCGACTTGACGATGTTTTGATATCCAGTGCAGCGACAGATATTACCTTCCAGGCCTTTGCGAATGGAGGCATCGTCCAGATTGTCTTGTTTGTTGACCATATCAACGGCAGTCATAATCATGCCCGTGGTACAAAAGCCACACTGTAAACCGTGGTTTTCTTGGAAGGATTTCTGCATTGGGTGCAGATCACTGCCCTTTGCAAGGCCTTCAATTGTTGTAATCTCGGCACCTTCAGCCTGAACGGCGAGCATGGTACAGGATTTTGCGCTGTTGCCATCAACATGGACAACGCAAGCGCCACACTGGCTCGTATCACAACCTACATGGGTGCCGGTTAGTCTCAAATTTTCTCGGATAAAAGTGACAAGCAAGGTATTCGGCGCGACATCGGCCGATACTTGTTTGCCATTTACTGTCATAGATACCGTTGGCATCGGTTTTCTCCTGTTCGTGGTGTCGCAGCCCTTTTGTTTTTTTTGCATTACTGCTTTTGGGTCTGCTTGCCCGGGAGGGCGATTTAGCATTGCTTACCGTGGTAACGTGTCGTGCAACACAATCTGAAATTTACTCATTCTTTTTATAAGAATGTTGATATGTTTTGTTACTTGAAGCAGGCAATATATTTGGTCCTGCTCGTTACAATCCCAGTGTTGCCAGGATTTGATAAGTGACTGGCCGTTAATTCAAAATATACACGGCGAGTAGGACAAGAGCGAAGGCACCGCCTATGTAAAGAAGGCGATTTTTTGGTGATTTTTGAGGTGTTGTCGTTGCGTTTAGGTTCGTTGAAGCAGGCGCATTGGTATCAGAAAGGGTTTCTTCTGAAGATGTGTTTTGATCTGATGGCGCCACGTTTTCGGAAAAGGCTTTGAAAAAATCGGCGGCCATTTTCTTTGCCGCTGAATCGACCAGTCTCGAGCCTATCTGGGCAAGTTTTCCACCGACTTTTGCGTTCACAGAATAGGTTAAAAGAGTTTGCCCCGCTTGTTCTTCAAGGGAAACTTTCGCCTCACCTTTTCCAAAACCTGCAGCCCCACCTTTACCCTCGCCCGTGAGAGTGTATCCATTTGGTGGATCTAAATCAGATAACGTAACATGCCCTTTGAACTTTGCTTTAACGGGCCCAAATTTTGCAGTCAGACTAGCTCGAAATTCGGTGTCAGAACTCTTTTCTACGGTTTCACAGCCAGGGATGGATTGTCTCAGAATTTCAGGGTCGTTTAACGCTTCCCATACTTTTTCCTGAGGCGCGGGGATAAGTTGCTGGCCTTCCATCTGCATAGTTGCTTACCTGTCTAATGGCTAAATATCTTCGTTTTCTTCCAGAGATTGCTTTTTACACGGGCTCTAAAAGGGGACTGGAAAGTATTGAGCAGAGAAGGTTTCCTTGTCACCCAAGTAAAAACAATTTGATACTGAAAGTGTTGCAACTTTGCGACACAATTGGAAATTATATGCCAAGCGTTACGAGTAGTTGCTACAACGGATATTTTTCAAACAATTATGCGTAGGAGCCTAAATAATAGCAAGTTTATATATGGATACACGTATTGGTAGGGACTTGTGGATGGGTAAAAAAAATTGCCAACCGGAGGGGGGATCCGGTTGGCAAGTAGGGTGCGGAGACTTAGGGGAAGATGCTAAGGTCGAATAGATAGCGTCTCGGCACCAATGAGCATCGGGGTAAGATGCGCTTGTGTGAAGTCTGAATTTGCAGCCAAAGCTTTTGTGTTGAAATGAACGGCGCTGAACACAGTCTTCAAATTAGATTGTGAGTTACGTGGCACGAGGTGTGAAGAACTCTCATCCACTGAAATACCATCTTCCATTCTGGAGCAGTCCCAAGCTTTCGGGCTGTTTAGAAGAGATGATTTCAATCGGAGTGTCATGCTATCCACCTGCGAATCAATTTATGATTGTATTAAATAGTGATTCGCTTAAGGAAAGATTAATTTTACTTTTGAGGGAAGCTTGGTACTCGAAAATCAACTCTCTTACCACCAAGAGGATGCCATTTTACATCCTCTAAAAAAGTCGAAAAATTAGGTGACTTAGGCTGTTCTGGTGAGGGCAAGAAAATAATGGGTTTTTAAATTATGGAAAGGTGAGAATAAACTGCGTAAAAGCTTGCCAAAAATTTTATGTGCTTCGGCGGATCTCATCCGACGAGCTGTTTGGAAGTGGTAATCAACATCCGCAACTTGTAAGTCAAAAATAGTCGTACTGGCGCTTTGGCGTTCCATAAGATTAATCCTCTAGTTTTGTTCTCTTGTCGCTAATATGCGCTTTTTTTCGAAAATGATAATAGGGCTTGTTGTATAATGATTGTTTCGTTTATTTTGATAATGCTATGGATGTAATCAATGATATGACAGTATTTGTTGAGGTCGCCACTGCTGGGGGAATGACCGCAGCAGGGCGCAATCTCAACCTTTCAGCGGCAGTCGTGAGTAAACGTATTGCTAACCTTGAAGAGCGCCTTGATGTTCGGTTACTTAATCGTACGACCAGAAGATTAAGTCTGACTGACGATGGCGCGGGCTACTTTACACGCTGCAAGGCGATTCTTGAGGATATCGCTGATGCCGAAGCTGCGCTTTCTGGTCTGGCTGGACATGTAAAAGGGACACTTAAGATAACCGCTCCATCTTCTTTTGGGCGTAAACACATCTCTCGTCTTCTTCCTGAGTTCCTCAAACAATATCCCGATGTCTCTATCCAGGTCAGTCTTACGGACCAGATTGTCGATATGATTCAGGCCGGTTTTGATTTGGCAATACGTACGGGGGAGTTGCAAGACAGTAGCCTTATTGCGAGAAAACTAAGTCCTGCGCGAAGAGTAATTTGTGCTTCGCGGGAATACCTTGCTAAGGAAGGTGTTCCTGAACATCCAAGTGATCTTTTACATCATAACTGTTTGGTCCTTGGATACCCCGGAGGTGTTCATGACCATTGGCATTTTAAGGGACCTGAAGGGCAAATCGACGTCAAGGTGAAGGGAAATCTTGAAACCAATAATGGTGAAATTTTACGCGATGCTACCAAAGCTGGGATAGGCATTGCGATAAAGTCGACTTGGGATATTGCAGATGAGCTGAAAGCAGGTGAATTAATTCCGATCCTCAGGGAGTTTGAACTTCCGAGCGCCGCGGTTTATGCACTTTATCCCAACAGAGAACACCTTCCCGCTAAGACAAGGTCTTTTATCGAATTCCTTGAAAGCAAGTTTGGTCGCGAACCCTATTGGGACAAGGGTATTAGTCTCACAGATATTTAGCCTGATTTAGCCTGATTTAACCGGGGGTATCATTTGGGCCGAAGCCGATACAAGGCCCCATCATTTTCATCGGTAAGGAGGTAAAGCAAGTCGTCTGGCCCTTGCGTAACCGCCCTGATCCTCCCAACTTCTTCTTCGACCAACCGTTCTTCATGAACAATTCTGTTGTTTTTAACTTCCTGCCGGACCAGAAGTTCATACTTCAATGCTGTTGTAAAGAGATCGCCTTGCCAGTTAGGAAAAGCCTTACCTGTGTAAAAGGTGATACCTGAGGGGGCTATTGAAGGAGTCCATTGGTGTAAGGGCTGGGCCATATCAGGATGGTGAGTTCCTGCCCCGATTGATCCCCCGATATATTCTTTACCATAAGTAATAATCGGCCAACCGTAGTTTACTCCCGGTTTTATAAGGTTAATCTCATCTCCACCTCTGGGGCCGTGCTCACTTACCCACATATCACCTGTAGAAGGATTTAGAGAAAGTCCTTGGGGGTTTCTGTGGCCATAAGAATAAATTTCGGGAAGAGCATCGGGAGTACCGATAAAGGGGTTTCCCTTTGCGGGCTGGCCATCATCCGTTAAACGCAGAACCTTCCCGGCATGGAGGTCTAAGCGTTGGGCACTATGGCGCTGGCCGCGGTCTCCAACTGTCATAAAGAGAAACCCGTGGGTATCAAACCTGATACGTGAACCATAGTGATGACTGGTGGTGGATTGGGTTTTGGCGATAAAAAGAGTTTCGATCCCTGATAAAAGATCTCCCTGAAGCTTCGCCCGTGCCAAAGCTGTGGTTGACCCTCTGGAAAGGGCGTGGCTATAGGTGAAATAAATAAACCCGTTCGTTGCAAAATCCGGGTGCGGAGTAATATCTAAAAGCCCGCCTTGCCCTTTGGCATGAAGCTCTGGAAATCCCGTTAGAGGTATTTCTCTGAGTTTACCTTTGGCGAATACCTTTAATTTACCGTCTCGTTCGGTGATGAGAAGGCGTTCATCGGGTAAAAATGTCATCCCCCAGGGGTGATCGAGGTCGTCGGCAAGAAGGATTAAGTCAAAATTCGCTTTTTCACTCTCAAACTGTCCGATGATTTCGTTCGCATTTGCCGCTCTAGATAAGGCTCCAGATAAGGATAGAGCGGAACATCCCTGAATAAGAATTACCAATATCGCTAGATATCTAAGCTTAGGGAAATACATCTGTAACTCTCCAAATCTTATCGGGCTTAATCGGGCGTTTATATTGAGAAATCATGATAAGGGAAAAACGTTTATCCCAAAGCCTTTTACGTTCAATTTGTTGCGAAGTTAATTTTTCTTGGAACAAACTCTAAGTTTATTAAATTGTTGTGCCTTCGACCAAGTTCTAAACCGGGTAGATGATTTGACCGCGCTATGTCTTCAGATGGTTGCACAGCGATGACAAATTGAGATCTAGGTTTTTTGGAGAGGGAAGCAATATGACAAAAGTGGATAGCAATGCTGTAAATCAAGTCCAGAAAAGGGCTTTGGGTGTATTTACAGCGGGTATTTCAAACGGAGAGTTTGGTTTTCCTCCTGAAACACTTATCGCTTTAGATCGGGGGAAAGGCGCCCGCCTTTGGGATACGGATGGTAAAGAGTATCTCGATTTTTCCATCGGTTGGGGATCTTGTCTCGTTGGTCACGCCAGAGAAGAAGTCGTCGAAGCCGTAACCAAGCAGGCAGAAAAGGGATCAAATTTCTCTTATCTCAATACGCATGCCTTGAAACTTGGAGAGGAAATTCAAAGAGTTTCTCCCGCTGTTGATCGTTTACGCTTTTGTGCTTCAGGGACCGAGGCAACCATGTACTGCCAACGTCTTGCCCGGGCCTTCACAGGCAAGGCAAAAATTCTGAAATTTGAAGGGGCATATCACGGCGCTAATGAAGCTGGTGTGACTTCCTTATTTCCAAGTCAAAACTTAGAGTTTCCAATACCAGAACTGACATCAGCTGGAACGCCCATGGCTCGAGAAAATTTGCTCGTGGCACCCTATAACGAATTGGCAAAAACGGCAGAGATTATTGCCGCAAACAAGGGTGATATTGCTGGCGTTCTTATGGAGCCTCTTCAGCGTTGTACCCCGCCAATACCGGGTTTTCTCGAGGGGGTGAGGGCACTTTGTGATAAATACGATATCCCGCTTATTTTTGATGAAGTAGTCACGGGGTTCCGGCTCGCTTATGGCGGTGCTCAGGAAAAATACGGTGTCATTCCTGATCTGGTTGCGTATGGAAAAGCTTTGGGCGGAGGCTATCCTATCGGCGCATTTGGGGGACGTGCTGATATTATGGATCATGTGAGCGAACATTATATCGGTCAGGATAATTATGTTTGGATGGCTTCTACCTTGGGTGGGAATCCAATTTCGACCTGCGCCGCGAACGCTGCTTTGTCTGTGTACCGTCAAGAGGGTGTGTATGAGAATCTTTATGGCTTGGGAGAGTACTTGCGAACGGGCTTAAGGAAAATTATCGGTGACGTTGGAGAGGTTGCACAGGTGATCGGTGATGGTCCACTGGCCCAAATTGTCTTTACGGATCAACCTGTTTTTAATTACCGCTCTTCAGCTCAGGGAAATAAAAAGAAGGGTCGGGCAATGATGCTCGAGTTGTTCAAAAGAGGCATATTTTTGAATCCAATGGGAACCAAGCTTTATCTATCCATTGCCCATGATCGTGCGATTTGTGATGAGTTTCTCTCCCGGTTTGAAGATAGTTTGAACTGTGTCCGAGAGATAAGATAAAGGTTAGCTCGGCTGCTTGGGTATTCGATATTTGAGTAGCCGACCATCTTTGGAGTTGGTTAAGTTATGTAATTTCATGCTAACCACAATAAAAAGTGTAGCGCGTTAAAAGTGAGATAAAAAAGATATATTCTTAATGACTTGAAAGGGTCATAAGGGGGCCTTAGGTTGTGGTTTAGTATATTGCTCACATAATCGAATGTTAGTCCTTTTTTGGGCAATTTCAGAATTTCTGAGGGTCTCGGAAGATTGATTTCTATTTTTTTAGATAAATATGATCTAATAGATTGATTGAAAGTGGTCCTCGGAGTATCAAAACGATAGAAATCCTGAGAGCTAAATTGAGAGTGATTAATGAAAGAGTCAGAACGCATGCCTGAGATTGGTGATATTTTTTCTAAAAGGCACGCTTCATATCAGGATTGGGTCGTTGTTGAGGTCTATAAATCGACGATCGACGGTATTCAATACACCCGACTCCGGAACAAGGACATTGGCGATAAGTCCGTCAGTGCTGTTGAGTTGACCAGACGTGGGTCTGATTGGTTACGCAAAGCCCCTGCTCAAAGCTAAACTCTTTTCGATAAGAGATATATGAATAAACCCGTAGTTCAGCTGCGGGTTTTATTTTTGTCTTTGGGACGTGGATATACGCTTTCTGACCTAGAGTTACCTATATTAAAATTTCCAGCCCTTGATGCTGAGACATCTCCAGAGCCAACAAGCTTGGCGGGGCAGTTTTGTGTCAGCTAGATGATAAAGATATGTTAAGGCCCCTAACGCCTTTAGAGGGTCTTGATGTGGCCTTTGAGACTCCATAATTTCTGATCAACTTAAATAATTATTTATTCAAATCAGAGGTGTGTCTTATGAAGGAAAACAATACCGTCAAGTTGCCTGTCGTTGGGGAAGTTTATTCCAAACGAACGCGTTTCCTGCAGGACTGGGTGGTTACGGACGTTTATAAATCTCATGTCGATGGGGTTACCTATGTGCGTTTACAGAATCCTTTGATGGGGGAAAAAAATGTCGGAGCCGCAGAGCTTGTGCGCCGGCGTTCGGACTGGTCAAAAAAAACAGTAGAGAAGCCACAGGGTGATCCTCTTCTTGAATTCGCAATAGATAACCAAAACGCGAATTCTGTACCGATTAATAAAAGCTAGATGATCTTTGATGATATGTTTTATCAATTGTGGCCTAGCTTCCATCTGATATTTGGGGCGAGGATAAAATTGTAGCTTACGTGTTATCAAATTCATCCTCTCGTTAAGTATTGGTTTTATTTTAGTAATATAAACTCATCGACAGTTTCGAAGTTGACCATCACTTCTTTATCGCTTCTGTCTGAGAGTTTTTAGGATGCCCAAAGATACTCCTGCAATTTTTAATGCAAGCCGATTGCGTTTATATGCATTGGGTATTTTGGGAATTTGCCTTGTCAGATTTTATTGGTTGATTTCGTCGTCGACTAATTGGGTAGATCTTCAGGGCAAGCCTATTGGAAATGATTTCATTACCTTTTGGTCTGCGGGGCATCTGGCGTTGGAAGGACGCCCCGAAGCGGCGTTTGTTCGAGAGTTGATATATGAGGCTCAACGCCTTGCCGTTCCCGGAAGTGATACTATATTTTTGTGGCATTATCCGCCAACTTTCATGTTGTTGGCGGCAGTACTGGCCAGCATTCCATATCTAGCTTCATATGTATTGTTTGCTGGCGGCAGTTTTGTTTTTTATGGCGCAGCAGTTCGTAAGTTTTTAGAACAACCCTATGCATTGCTTTTAATCATTGCTTATCCTGGGACATTTCTATCAATAGCTCATGGTCAAAACTCGATGTTAAGTACAGCTCTGCTTGCCTGTGCTTTTCTCTGTCTGGGGCCTCGACCAATTATAGCCGGAGTGTTTATCGGGCTTTTAGCGTTTAAACCTCAACTCGGATTACTCCTGCCCTTGGTTCTGATTGCGAGCAGACAGTGGGTGGCCTTTTTGTCTGCAGCAACGACCACGCTCCTTTTCATTGGGGTCTCAGTGGCAGTCTATGGTGTAGAATTATGGATCACCTTTTTTGAGAATGCCTCACTGGTTAATGACGTCATGGGGCGCGGGTTGCTTCACTGGGATAAAATGCCCAGCCTCTACATTACCTTGAGGATGATGGGGGTATCGGAAGTATATGCCTATGTGGCTCACTGGGGGGCAGCGGTCATTACCGTGGCAGTGTTACTGCGCCTTTGGTACTTTGGTGGCCCAAGTAAGTTGGCCCTGGCCGCTTTAGTTCCGGCCATGCTTATCGTACTGCCTTATATCTTTGATTATGAGATGACACTTCTTGCAATCCCGATTGCGATCCTTGCGACAGACATCGCGAAAAGAGGAGGAAAGAAGTGGGAGAAAGTGATTTTGGTTCTCGCTTTTGTTGCTCCCTTGTTCCTTGCAGGGATTGGTCAGAACTTCCATGTCCAGATCGGTTTTCCAGTCATTCTTTCGCTTTTTGTCGTCGCTGTTATCCGTGGTTTTAAGGAACTTCGTCAGCTACAGGCCACAGAGAAACAAGCTCAAGAGAAACAAGCACCGGTAATTTAGAAATATCGCTCAAGCATGATTTCCAATTTATACTGTCTATCCCGGTTTTCCATCTAACCTTGGTTTAAGCATTATTGGCAGAAAATGTATGACGTAGAACCCAAATGCGATGGTCCATAGCAGTCCAGATATGTGGAGAATAGGTACAGAAAGCGGCCCTTCGTAAACGCTTTGTGCTACCCGGAAAATAGCGGCGAAGGTGACGGCGATAAGAGCAGAGGTGAGAAGGAAACTACTTTGTAGCGGGCTTCCAGAATGCCCTAAGCCTGCTCGGATCATAACAACCAACACCATAGTGGCAATGGCGCCTGTGGTCAGTGCGTGTAATGCGCCTTCCCAAAAATATCCATATTGATAGAGGCCATATGATTTTAGGAGCAGGCCAACTGGAATCCAGAGATATCCTAAGTGCATGGACCACAACAAGGGATCGTTGATAGTTAACCACCCCTTCCAGTAAGATAATCTGGCGAGCTGAACTATCGCTAGGATGAGACAAAAGGCCGAGAAAGTTTCAGGCCAGTTAACGGAAACAAACAGGTCCCCAAGGACCATACCAAACGTTCCGATAATGCAGAACATGCTTAGCTTACTCGGGGCGGATACCTCGACCATTACACCTTGACTGCGCAAGGCATTACGCGTGAAAGCCGGAACGATACGGCCACCAATAATGGTTATTAATAAAATCAGAACTGAAATTGAAGCTTCGAGAATTGTCCGCGATGAAATATCGAGAATATCCATCTCTGATAGGTAAAAGGCCAAGTTAAAAACAGCGAGTACCATGAATACGCCGGGTAACATCAGGTTTTTTTTATTGCCCGCTTTATAAAGAACCCGCGCGGTCATTAACGCTAGAGTGGGTAGGAAAAGCAGATCAATCGTTGCAAGGGCGACAAAGGGAATTGACGTTCCTGCCCACAGGGAGATTCTCCCTAACAACCAGAGGGAATAGAGGCCGGCGAGGGGAAGCCCTGAGAGGGGAGGTGTGTTCGTCCAATTTGGCATGGCGGTGAGAATAAACCCGGCTATAGCAGCAACGCCAAAACCATAGAGCATCTCGTGTCCATGAATAAGAGAAGGGGCAATGAAGGTATCATATTCCAGATGACCGGTAAGGCTCAAGATCCATAGGCATAATACCAATAGTGCGTAAAAAGCACCGGATAAGAAGAAGGGCCTGAATCCTGCGCGCCAGAAAGCTGGGATATCTGAGCTCATTGTTACTTCCTTGTGATCTGTTCTTCATCTCAATTTTTCATTAAGATGTATATTGTTTGCATCTTAATGAAAATGCGTCAGTAAAGCGCAGGGTTCTGATCTAAGTACCCCAAAGTTTTGGTCAAAGGTATGTCATTCTTTTACAGCTGACATACCCGTTAGATCAGAACTATACGGCCTGTGAGTAGAGTTGTTCGCGTTGCCCGTGATATTCATCAAAGAGAGCACTTACAGCTCTGACCAATGCTCTGGCTTCGTGGCGTATAGTAATAATACCTTCCCCATAAGTGGCGATGCCATCACTTACAAAAGTCTCTATGGCTTCTAGCTCATACTCAAAGTCACCAAGAGTTGCACCGAACTCCTTGCAGATTACGTTGAGATCTACTTTGTGATAGCACATAAGCTGTTCGATGATTGCGGCACGAATTTTGTCTTGTCCTTTAAATGGAATAGACTTTGCGACAGCAAAGGTTCCGCTATCAATAGCAGCGCGATAGTTCCGGATGGGGACGATGTTCTGGATGTGTCCATTGGGCAGGGAGCCGATAGACGATGCGCCAAAACCAATCATGGCTTCGGCTTTATCCGTTGTGTAACCCTGGAAATTTCTTCGTAGAGAGCCATTTTTGAAGGCTATGGCCAGCGGATCTTCTGGCTTGGCGAAATGATCAAGACCAATACGGACAAAGCCGTATGTGCCAAGGAGTTCTGCCGCAGCTTCTTGTTGTTCAAATCTCTCATTAAAGTCAGGAAGAATTTCTTCGGGCAGTAATCTCTGGTGAGGTTTCAGAGTTGGAATGTGTGCGTAGCCAAAAAGAGCGATCCTTTCAGGTGCCATATCCATCACACGATGAATAGTCTCCAAGACGGATTCAACCGTTTGATAAGGCAACCCGTACATGAGATCCATATTTATACCGTGAACACCACTTTCGTGGAGCCAGTTAGCTACTTGAGCGGTTTGCTCGATTGACTGAATACGGTTTATGGCGATTTGTACTTTTTCCTGAACGTCCTGAACGCCAAGACTGGCTCTATTCACGCCGCCTGCTGCCCAGGCCTGAATTGCCTCTTGGCTCATATCCCTGGGATCTATTTCGACCGCTATTTCTGCATCACTTGTGAAATTAAAGGCTTCGTTGAAAGTCTTAAACAGATCTCGGACATCGTCAGGTATAAGAATGGTCGGACTTCCGCCACCGAAATGCATGTGACTGACAGGCCGCCCTCTCCCCATGACTTCAGCTGTCATGGCGATCTCTTTTCGAAGTGAATTGAGATAGTCGTGAATAGGTTTGTATTTTTGGGTGATCTTGGTGTGGCACCCACAGAACCAACAGAGACTATCGCAATAAGGAATATGCGAATAAAGAGACAGTGGCATGTCTTTTGGAACGGCCTTTAACCAGTCACAATATGTTTCTGGGGTGAAGTCCGGTTTGAAAAGGTGCGCAGTAGGATAGCTCGTATAACGAGGAACCCCTTTGTCATATTTTTGTATAGTCTCTGTTTTCATACTCGATGAATACCCGAGTGAAACACTCGGAGCCTTGATTTATGTCAAGGGAGCTTGAAATGTGGGTGTTAAAATACGGGTGTTAAAATGATCGAGACAATTCTAGATTTATTTCCGGCCCGCTTTGTCAACTTTAGCCGTGATTTGTTGTTGCCGCATTCGAATATCCTTGGGCCATTGGCTTTTTATAAAAGCGAGAGTTGCTGAAATGTCTTCGTTACTCAAAATTTGATCAAAAGCGGGCATTCGGCTGATGAAACCTTCTGGAGCAACGGATGCGCCGCCGTATTTTGTAATTTGAAGCAGGACACCATCTGGATGATGCCAAGTGTGCCCACTTTGATCATGGGGAGGGGCCGGTAAACCGCCGTCTTGAAGGGGTGAACGCCAATTGGGTTCTCCTTCTAGATTTGCGCCGTGACAAGAGGCGCATTCATGCGCGTAGAGTTGTCGGCCCAATTCGACCTGTTGCTCATTGCTCGGATCTGGGTAGGGAAAAATCAGCTCTGGATTTTTGCTGTCCTCTTTCTCGACATTTGATCCATTGTAATCAATTATAAAGTAAGTAGCCGCTAAGGTTGCGACTCCTGTTATCAGGATTCCGGACAGCACGGTTTTCCGGGTCCATTTTGTCTGTGCCATATCGTTCTTACCTACTTGAGTGTTAAGCTACTTATAGGAGAGACCATAACTCTTCCAGTTGGGGGAAGCTCAAGAGGTAAATACGACCATTAAGATAAGCGATTGCTAATTGTAATGTTAAATAAATCTAATTTTTGCAATGCAGCATATATTGATTTTTCTTATTAAAGGGGTATTTTAACCCCAAGAATTAGAGAGATGAGAAGGCCCTAACACCGTAGAAGTCAAAAAAGATTTCTTTTAAAACGGGAAAGGCCCATCTGGAGAGAAGCATACCAGTCAAAGGAGACTAAATTGGCTCTTGGTAAGGATACACTGAATACCCGCCGTCAGCTCACCGCGAATGGCAAAACTTATGACTATTACAGTCTAGTAGAAGCCTCTAAAACGCTTGGTGATATTTCGCGTCTACCGTTTTCCTTGAAAGTTCTATTGGAAAACCTTTTGCGTTATGAAGATGGTCGAAGCGTTAAGGTTGACGATATTAAAGCGATGGCTGGTTGGTTGAAAGACCGTAAGTCAGACAGTGAAATAGCTTATCGTCCCGCACGTGTTTTGATGCAGGATTTCACCGGCGTCCCAGCCGTTGTTGATCTCGCTGCAATGCGTGAAGCTATGGTGGAAATGGGGGGCGATCCAAAGAAAATTAACCCACTTTCCCCTGTTGATCTCGTGATCGACCACTCTGTGATGGTCGATTCCTACGGTGGCCCAGACTCATTCCAGAAGAACGTTGACCTAGAGTTTGAACGCAATGGCGAGCGTTATGCTTTCTTGCGTTGGGGGCAAACGGCCTTTGATAACTTCCGTGTTGTTCCGCCTGGAACAGGTATTTGTCATCAGGTGAACGTTGAAAATCTGGCACAAGTTGTCTGGACCAAAGAAGAAGACGGCGTAACCACTGCTTATCCAGATACTCTTGTTGGTACTGATTCACACACAACCATGGTAAACGGCCTTTCCGTTCTTGGTTGGGGTGTTGGTGGTATCGAAGCCGAGGCCGCAATGCTGGGTCAGCCTGTTTCCATGGTGATCCCGGAAGTTGTCGGTATGAAGCTGACAGGCAAGATGACAGAAGGCACAACAGCGACGGATTTGGTCCTAACCATTACTGAGATCCTCCGTGCACATGGTGTTGTTGGCAAGTTTGTTGAGTTTTATGGTCCTGGTTTGGATAACCTTACCCTTGCTGACCAAGCAACGATTGCCAACATGGCCCCAGAATATGGTGCGACATGTGGTTTCTTCCCGATCGATGCTGAAACCATTCGCTATTTGACCTTCACCAGCCGTGATGCCGATCGTGTGGCCTTGGTTGAAGCTTACGCGAAGGCTCAGGGTATGTGGCGTGATACTGATACGCCTGATCCTGTATTTACGTCTTCCCTTGAGCTCGATCTATCAACTGTTGAACCAAGTCTGGCCGGGCCTAAGCGCCCACAAGATCGTATTTCTCTGAGCAATCTTGCGCCTAGATCAGTTGAGTTGATTAAAGAAGCTGTTGGCGACAAAGCAAATACAAGCGCTGCGGTTGAAGGTAAAGACTACGATCTGAGCCATGGTGATGTGATGATTGCGGCGATTACCAGCTGTACCAACACGTCTAACCCATCTGTTCTTATTGGCGCTGGCCTTGTTGCGAAAAAAGCCGTTGAACTTGGCCTCCAGGTTAAGCCTTGGGTTAAAACCTCGTTAGCGCCAGGGTCACAGGTTGTAACTGATTATCTCGAAAAAGCGGGTCTCCAAGAGCATCTTAATACCCTTGGTTTTGACCTCGTGGGTTATGGGTGTACCACGTGTATCGGTAACTCTGGTCCTCTTTCTGATGAGCATATTGACGCGATTGACAAAGAAGAGCTCCAGGTTGCGGCAGTTCTTTCTGGAAACCGTAATTTTGAAGGCCGTGTGAGCCCTCAGACACGCTTGAACTATCTGGCATCACCTCCACTTGTTGTTGCTTATGCTCTTGCAGGTAATGTGACGATCGATCTTCTCAACGATCCAATCGGACAAGGCAAAGATGGGAAGGATGTCTATCTAAAAGATATCTGGCCTTCTTCCCATGAAATTGCTGAAATTTCTGGTTATGCCGTGACACCTCAGATGTTCAAAGACCGTTATGAAAACGTCTTTGAAGGTCCAGAGGAGTGGAAAAAGATCGAAACGGCTACAGGCTTAACTTACGACTGGAATGATCAGAGTACGTATGTTCAGTACCCACCGTTCTTCCAGGGTATGAGTAAAGAAGCTGGTGAGCTCAGTGATGTTGCTGGCGCGCGCCCTCTATTGGTCTTGGCTGATAACATCACCACCGACCATATTTCTCCGGCTGGAGCGATCAAGGCTGATAGCCCAGGCGGCGAATATCTAACAGGTCATCAGGTTCGCCCGGTGGATTTCAACTCCTACGGATCTCGACGTGGTAACCACGAAGTTATGATGCGTGGTACTTTTGCCAACATTCGTATCAAGAACGAAATGGTTCCAGGCACCGAAGGCGGTCTCTCCAAATATAAAGGGGAAGTGATGCCAGTCTATGACGCTGCGATGAAATACATTGATGATGGCACACCATTGGTGGTCTTTGGCGGTAAAGAGTACGGCATGGGCTCATCCCGTGACTGGGCTGCCAAAGGGACTCGTTTACTTGGTGTTAAAGCCGTGATCGTTGAAAGCTTTGAGCGTATTCACCGTTCAAACCTGGTGTTCATGGGTGTCTTACCACTGGTGTTTAAAGATGGCGTGACACGTGAATCTCTTGGCATTACGGGTGATGAGACTATCGATATCTCTGGCATTGAAAACGGTATCACTCCTGGAATGGATGTGGACTGCCGTATCAGCCGTCCAGACGGATCAGTTGAAGAAATTAAACTGATGTGCCGTATCGATACTGCTGATGAGGTCGAGTACTTCCGTCACGGTGGTATCTTGCACTACGTACTACGTAACCTAATGAACGACGCTGCATAAAGCAGGGTTTCATTTTTACCGAAAGGCAGTCCGCAAGGGCTGCCTTTCAGAATACTGACAAACCCCGTCAAAATTGGCGGGGTTTTGTTTTATCCTAACAGGACTGTGGTTTTTTGATGTTTCGGTTATTAGGTATTGAGGAAATCTTCAAACGTGCCTACTCACTTTTATATGCCTTTGGGCGAGGGGCATTTGTTGTAAATTTTTAATGATTTTTACACATATTAAATACGAATTTACATCAAATTTTATTAATCGCTCTTATTTTTATAACTATATAAAATTAAAGGTAAATATAGAATAATTACAAAATTTATATCATACATAATTGTGCTGTTTTTATGAAAATACTTCTATTTTGAAAATGTGTTTTCCGGTAAGGTAAGGAGTATGAAAAACAGGCTCTTTGTTTGTTGGGGTGACTTAGTCACTGAGACGACGACCCAAGTTAAGAGCAAACGAAACGGATTGAGGTTATGGTGGAAGTATTGACACAAGTTGCTAATGAAAGTGCTTCAAATGAGCTTTCTGGCGAATTGGGCCAAAACCAGATAGTTGGTCAGGCGGCTTCTACTTTAGACGTTACCGCACCCGCAGCTGGCGAAACCATCAATGTCGTCCTTGATAAAGGCCAGACAGCTAATCTTAATTTTGATGCGACAGGAGCAACTCCTGTTATTGAAGGCAACCACTTTGTTCTGACCTTTGATAATAATGGCGATGGCTCTGCCGACAGCCGGATTGTTTTCGAGAACCTGGTTGAAGCATCCCAAGGCGCGGATGCTCCCGTTCTGGTTATTGGTGGCATTGAACTTTCTGCAGGTCTTCTTATTGGTCAAGCGCAGGCACTTAACGCTGGGGAAACCCTGGAAACAGCTGCTGGTGCCGGGGCTGGGCCACAAGGCGGTGGCGGCAGTACTTATGATGATGAAACGGGTGACCTCGTAGATCTTCTGGAAGCCCAGGATGTTTTGGGTGGTACAGAGCTTGGTTTCAATCTTTTGGCGGACGCTGATGATGAGACTTTGGCTGTGCTTGACGACGCGCCAGTTAATAATGCTGCGGCACCTGTGAATGTTAAGGTTCATGAAGATGCCCTTAAAGGCGCGAATGCCGAAGCAGGCGAAACACAGATTACAGAAATCAGCATTACGGCCGAGGCATTGACTGCAACAGTTGATGCGGGCGCTGATGGTCTTGGTGGATTTGATTTTAATGAAAATGTAAGTGGTGACACGGGTGTTACATCCAAGGGTGAGGCCGTTAGTTATAACGTGATTACTGACGGCACGGGTGCGGTTATTGCTATACAGGGCGTTGCGGGTTCTGGTGATGGTGAACGTGTGGTGTTTGAGTTGACCAAAGATGGTGATGATTTTAACTTCGCACTTAAAGATCAAATCGACCACACACCTAACACACCAGCCAATGATGATGGCCAGTCATTTGATCTTGATATTTCGGGTGCTTTTAAAGCTTTTGACACCGATGGTGACGAAGTTGTCTTGGAAACTGCGGTGACAGTAACTATCGAAGACGATGTTCCCTTGGCCTTTGCCGATAACGCAAGTGTAGCCGGGACAGGTACAGATACAACAGTGACAGGTAACGTACTCGATAATGATGGTGTTGGTGCAGATGGCGGCAAAGTGACCTCTATAACATTTGACGGCAAGAAACACGCTGTTGCTGCTGATGGAGTGACTGAAATTATTGGTGAAAATGGTACCTTGCAGATTTCTGCGGACGGTTCTTACAGCTATACGGCTTCTGGTTATCAAGCTGCTGAAGACCATTCTGTGGGTCGTTCAGGCACACGAGGTAAGGCGAGCGATTGGAGCGATGTAGAGCTCTATGCCTATGGTATGAACGACACGCCAGATTTTGACGCTCTGGCAAATACTGGGGCAAATGTTACATTTGGTAGCCGTGGTATCGGGGTGACAGGGGGCTCTCCTGCTCCGACCCAAATCAACCACGATGCAGTAACAGGCAATAGCGAAAAACTGGTCATTGACCTACAAGAAGATGCAACTTCTGCCACGGTACGTGTTTCTAACCTTTTCAAAACAGAAAACACTGGTGAGCAAGGCCGCTGGACGGCTTATGATTCCGAGGGAAATGCAGTCGCAACCGGGCTGCTCAACGATACAACGGTTTCCTATAGTGGCAGTAATGTCGGGACCGCGACGATTGATACAAGGTGGTGCTAAATTCCAATATCTGGTTATGGATGCCACGGGCTATGCCAACGGCGGTAGTCACAGAAGTGATTCATCTGATTATTTTGTCCGTCAGGTGACTTTCACCACCGAAGAAGAAGGCGCGGGCACGGATATCTTTACTTATCAGATAACTGATGGGGACGGTGATACGGCAACAAGCACATTGAGCTTAACCGTCGATGGTTCCAGCGCAGACTATTCAACTGCAACAGCTGGTATTCAGGCCTTTTTGGATTACGATGCTGGCCCTGTTGGCGGTGCCAATGCCCCCACGGGTGGTAAAAATAATTCAGAAATCAAAGGAAAAGTTGGTCTTTCCAAAGAGCTCGTCAGCGATGACAGCCTGGAAGGGGTTGATGATCTGGTTGCCACAGACTTTGGTGACTACGTTTATGGCAGCGCGGCTGATAACCAGATTTCTCTTGGAGGTGGCAATGATACTTTCGATGATCGTTATAATGGCTCTGGCAATGACACCGTTGATGGTGGCACTGGCAATGACAAAATGTGGACCGGTGATGGTGAAGATACGCTGATCGGTGGCATTGGCAATGATATCCTTAATGGCGAGAGCGGAGATGACATCCTGATTGGTGGTGCGGGTAATGATACTCTAAACGGTGGTTCAGGAGCCGATACTTATAAGTTCTCTGCAGATGATATTGGCGGAACAGATACGATTGAGGGCTTTAGCACGGCTCAGGGTGATATTCTCGATCTCAGTGATCTTTTGATCGACAATGATTCTCTTGCAAGTGCGAGCGATGATACTGAGTTGGCTCAGGCACTTGATGATTACCTTAATATTTCAGTTTCTGGTGGTAAAACGACGATTACTGTTGATCAAGACGGTATCAGCGGCGGTGGCGATACGACGACGATTGTTCTCAATTCCGCAGGATTTGGTTCTTCTGAAGCGGACGTAATCAATTCACTGCTGGATCATGATAGCTTGGATGTTGTCTAGAATTTGATCGTCATGAAGTAATGTTTAAAAGCTTCTGAACTCTTAAGACGAAACAAAACCCCGCAGCTTTATGGTGGGGTTTATAAACAACCTGAAAGGCGGCCCATAAGGGCTGCCTTTTTCGTTGAGTGCTCCGTCCTGAAATAAGTTTTAAGTAAAACTTGGTTTCAGGATAAACGGTTATACAATGCATACACATTCTATAGGTAAGTCTCTTTGCCAAGCGCCGCATGCAAAATCCGATAAAAAAAGAAATCGAAAAGATATTCAAATCAGAGACAGGTCGTGTGTTGGCGAGCTTGATACGGATTTTGGGCGATCTTGATCTCGCCGAGGAAGCATTGCAGGACGCTTTTTCTGTTGCTCTAGAAAAGTGGCCCGTAGAAGGCTTGCCAAAAAATCCCTATGCCTGGTTGGTGTCAGTCGGGAAATTCAAGGCAACTGACGCCATTAGAAGATCTGAGCGGGGAAAAGAACTCGTTGCTGAAAACTACCCCTTTGAAAAGATAGAAGATAGTCAGAGCTCAGTTGAGGAGCAGTATGTTGAAAAACATCTTGTTGAAGACGACCAACTCCGTCTGATTTTTTATTGTTGTCACCCTTTGCTGCCAATGGATTCAAGGATAGCCTTGTCGCTTCGGGAGATTTGTGGGTTGAGTACGAAAGAAATTTCCCGTGCTTATCTAACATCTTATGAAAACACCAAGAGAAGAATTTCCAGAGCTAAAACTCTAATAAAAGAGCAGAGCATCCCTTATGAAATACCGACAAAGGAGGAATTGCTTCAACGCCTAGATCCTGTAATGCAGGTCATTTACTTGATCTATAACGAAGGTTATTCCGCCACTACGGGAGAAGACCGTATCCGCCGAGAGCTTTCTACTCAGGCCATATACCTGTGTCGGAGATTGGTAGAGTTGCTTCCAAGCTCAGAAGGCTTTGGGTTGTTGGCACTTTGTCTCATACAGGAATCCCGGAAATATGCACGGGTTACCAAAGAAGGAGACATCATTCCGCTTGATGACCAAGATCGATCATTATGGGATCAAAAATTAATAGCAGAAGGGCTTCAGTTAATTCATCAAGCCGTGATGTCAGGACGTTTGGGGAATTACAGTTTGCAGGCGGCTATTGCGTCGGTCCATGCGGTTTCTGATTGCGTTCAAAATACCCAGTGGGAGTTGATCATCGGGTATTATGATATGCTTCTATCCATCAATAACTCCCCAGTCATAGAGTTAAATAGGGCCATCGCGGTTGGGATGCATGAAGGTCCAAAAGCTGCTATAAAGCTCATAAAGCCCTTACAAAAAAATCCAAAACTATCTTCCTACCATATCCTCTATTCAACTCTGGCAGAGTTTTCAAAAAGACTTGGTTTAAACGATGAAGCAGTTGAAGCTTATCAAAAGGCAATTGAGCGAGCGTCAGAAGAATCAGAAATTAATTATTTAAAACAGCAGATTAAAAATATCTTGGAATAATTTTATTTTTCATGTCCCCGTTGAGAAGAGCCATTCGACTATAAGGTGTTAAAGCAATTAATGGATGAGGGGGTTGATATACCTCTCTTCAACAAAGGAGAAAAAGTATGCAATTTTTTGTTTATTTCACAATGTCTGAAGGAAAACCCATGAACCCGCCATCTGCCGAAGGTATGGCTAAAATGGGGAAGTTTATGGAAAAATCCTTTGAGTCAGGAATGATTGTCTCAACGGGAAGGCTTCCAAGGCAAGTTACAGAAATCGAGTTAGACAAAGGGGAATTCTCAATATCCGATGGACCCTTTATAGAGGGAAAAGAGTTGATCCCAAGATATACCGTCATCAGTGTCGATACTAAAGAAGAAGCGATTGAATGGGGTAAGGAGCTTCGGCAGTGCATGGGCGATGGTGTTATCAAACTGGCGCAGCTTTCAGCCACAAGCCAGGATGATATGAAGAGGTGATCGGGTGTCAATTACACTAGCCCTTAAGCTTTCTGTGATGCAGGTGACAATATGAAAAAGATAACGACGATCTTTTTGATCCTAATAATTACATCTTCCCTCTTCTTGTGGATGCAAGGATACAAGATGCGAGAAATAAAAACCGAAATTGTCATTTCGGCTCCGGTGCCAAAGGTTTGGAACGTTCTGACTAATTTTAATGGCTGGCAAGAATGGAATCCAGTTGTCAATAAAACGAGTGGAACTTCTACCCTCGGGTCTGAGCTCAGTATCGTCATGAAAGGGGAGGATGGTAATGATGGCGCAAAATATGCCCCTGTTGTTACAATCTCCGAAGAACCAAAATCATTTCGCTGGCGGGCTAAAATGATGGCCGAGTTTTTATTCACCAATGAAAAAGTTTTTGAACTTGAGAAAACGGCTTCGGGTACCCGGTTGATTCACAAGGAGCTGTTTAAGGGATTACTTGTTCCCATATTTTGGGGGAAAATCAACGGAGGAGTCCCAGATATATTAAACTCAATGAACAGCGCTTTGAAAACCCAGGTTGAGCAGAGTGTACAATGATAGTGCATACACTGCTCGCGCAAACTTGAAGGTGACGTGACTGGAGATTTTGGGAGAGGAGGAATAGTCTCTAATTATGAGAAATACTTTTAAATTCCTCCGACTTCCTGTCGTGAAGATTGCAGCTGTCATTCTTGGTCTTTCATCTGGCTGGGCTTATATGGCGATTAGCGGTCCAGCATCTGAAGTTGTCGAGGCTGCTGAGAAAAGATTGGCGCAGGGGCTGCTTGTTGAAGGTGCAGCAGAGCTAGCTGGCTTGTCAAAAACGGCCCCTGTTGTATTAGAGCTTTTCACTTCTCAGGGGTGTAGCTCTTGTCCTCCCGCAGATGCGCTTTTGAGTGAATTGGCCGATCAACCCGGTGTTATCGCTTTGTCCTATCATGTTGATTACTGGGATTACATTGGCTGGAAAGATCCTTTTTCGAGCGCTGTATCGACCACAAGACAACGTGCTTATGGCAAGGAGTTGGCTCTTCGTTATGTTTATACGCCTCAGATTGTCATTGATGGACGCCGAGAACTCGTCGGTTCTCGACGAGGTGAAGTGCTGGTCGAGATTGAGGAGGCCGCTAAAGCTGGCAAGGCTGTGACATTGGAGATCTCAGGCGATGTCGAAAATGCACCAACGATAAATTTTAGTGGTGCTTTACCACTTGGGGGGACTGCAACACTCTGGGTCGCGATTTTCGACGAACAGCACGAAACTGAAATTCAACGCGGTGAAAACCAAGGTTTGTTTATGATCAACAAACATGTGGTTCGTGAGTTTGAGCAGGCCGCTCTTTGGAATGGTGTCGATGCTTCACTTTCGTTTAACTTTAAGGATCTGGATATAACACCCGGGGATGGATACGCGCTGATCCTTCAAAATGGACTTGGAGGTGTTGTTCTCGGGGCCGCTATTCAAGACAAGTTGTGATCTTATAATGGATAACGGGACAAAAAAAAGGTGATGCAGAGTGCACCACCTTTTTTATAAAATCATCCTAGGTTTGTTTAAGCCTTAGGTTTAGGTTCCGTATTTAAGCTAGACCCTTACCCATCACACGAGACATCCGTTGGGAGAACGTCGTGACATCTGACGGCATCTGTCCCTCTAAAATTCTTGCTTGATCTAGAAGAAGCCAAGCGATGTCTTCCAGATCTGAAGCTGCACCATCCAGTTTGATGAGGTCAGAGAGGCGTTTTACCAGATCGTGCTTGGGATTAATCTCAAGAACACGTTTACTGACTTCATTGACTTGGTTGTGGCTGCGAAGAATACGCTCCAGGTGGATATCCATGTCGCCTTCATCCGCAACCAGACACACAGCTGAATCGGTCAGACGTTCGGAACTGCGAATGTCTTTTACCTCATCTTCAAGTGTGAGCTTGAGATAGGCTAATAGAGCGCCCATCTCAGCCTTGTCGTCTTCTTTGTCCTCAGACTTTTCGTCTGTAGCATCAGAGCCATCGATTTTACCAAGATCAGCACCGCCACGGGTTACTGATTTGAAGTCTTTGCCTTCAAATTCCTTGATCGAAGTAACCCAGAACTCATCAACGGAATCATTGAGAACCAGAACATCAACACCTTTGGCTTTAAAGCCTTCGACTTGAGGGCTGCGACGGAGAGCTTTTTCATCTTCACCGGAAATGTAATAGATGTGCTCCTGGCCTTCTTTCATGTTTGCGATGTAATCGTTCAGGCTTGTCCAGCCATCGTTATTAACCGAACGGAAACGGCACAGCTTCAGGATAGGATCTTTTTGTGGAAGATCTTCATAGAGACCTTCTTTCAAGACGGGGCCAAAATTTTCCCAGAATTTGATATACTCTTCTGGTTCATTTTCTGCCTTTTTGTCGAGAAGACCCAGAACACGCTTGATAATGCCACCGCGAATTTTCCGAAGCATCGGATTATCCTGCAGCATCTCGCGACTGATGTTCAGAGGAAGGTCTTCTGAATCAATGACGCCCTTGAGAAAACGCATGTAAGCAGGCACGAGTTCCTGACAATCATCGGTAATAAAGACCCGGCGCACATAAAGCTTCACGCCATGTTTACGTTCAGGGTGGAACAGATCAAAAGGTTTGCTTCCTGGGATATAGAGCAACCCGGAATATTCCAAAACGCCTTCGACCCGGAAGTGTTCACGCAGCCAGGGATCATCATAAGCATGGGCAACGTGGTGGTAAAATTCTTTGTATTGTTCATCGGATACGTCCGATTTACTGCGTGTCCAGATTGCTGAAGCAGAGTTCAGTGTTTCCCATTCTTCTGCATTTTCAATTGTACCGTCTTCATTTTCTGAAGCGGCTTTTTTAAAGCGGATTGGAATTGGAATGTGGTCAGAATAAGTTTTGATGATGGTGCGTAGACGCAGCTCCTCGCCAAACTCTTTCTGTTCTTCTTTCAGGTGAAGCTCAATGCTTGTACCGCGAGTGTCTTTATCAGCTTCGCTAACTGTAAAGGTGCCCTTGCCATCAGATACCCACTTCCAACCTTGGTCTTCGCCAGCACGGCGACTTGTGACGGTTATTGTATCGGAAACCATATAGGCAGAATAAAAACCAACCCCAAATTGACCGATGAGGTTGTTGCCATCTTTATTGTTTTCCATCTGGGCCATAAAGGCATCGGTGCCAGACCGTGCAATCGTTCCGAGGTTGTCGATTAGTTCCTGACGGTTCATACCAACACCATTATCATTAATGGTTAGTGTTCTACCGTCTTTGTCGATTTCAAGATCAATCCGAAACTCAGGATCATCTTTCATCAAGTCGCCATCGGTAACGGCAAGATAACGGAGCTTGTCACAGGCATCAGATGCGTTGGAAATCAATTCCCGTAAGAAAATTTCTTTATTGGAATAGAGCGAATGAGCAACGATGTCGAGAAGGCGAGATACCTCGGCCTGAAAGGATAGCTTTTCCTCAGACATGATTTTTATGTCCACCTTTAACTGTATAAAATTGATGTTGTCGTTTTGATGGTGAGTATCCATCAAGATATAAAGAGATATGGCCCAAGTTTACTATTTTTTCAAGATATCTCGCCTTCTGATGTGTTCAATTTATTTAGGAGGGTTGCAGGTCTTTGCATTTTCTGTAACAAAATGGGTAAAGTAACGTTAAGATAATGCAATTTATGCGCGAGAAAATTTGAAGTCATGCAGAGGTCGATTCAAGTACCGTTATTACTGGGCATCACCATGTTGTTGAGTGCATGCGCGGCGGGGCCGAACTCATCGCCAAATATGATTTTTGAGCGCAAAGGTCTAACCAAACCCACTCTTGCTTCCTTTCAATACTGTCATGGTTACGGCTGTCAAAAGACAGAGAACTTATCTCTTAACACTGTTGAAAAATCCGGTTTGATAACGGCTTTTGGGACAGCATCGACTGCACAAGAAGAGCGCGCTGCGATGGCGAATGCAGTTGCTTATATGGAGCGTCTAAACGCCGCAAAGGCAGGGACTGAAAACGATGTCGGGGGTACCTTTACCGGCTATGGGCAATCCGGGCAGCTTGATTGTGAAGACGAAGCCGCAAACACGACGACAACACTGATTTTTCTTCAAGATCTAAGCTTGTTAAAGCACCATAGATTACGCTCTCAGGTGACCCGTGGTTTCTTTATCGGGGGCTGGCCTCATACTTCTGCAGCTGTTGTTGATAACCAGTCGGGTGAAAATTTTGCCATTGATTCGTGGTTTGAGAGCAGTGGCGTAAAGCCTCACGTGGTCCCTTACGATATCTGGTCATCTGGCTGGGATCCTGAGAAAGACGGACCGATTGTCGTCGAGTAGATTTAGCTTATTCGATGGCCTAAATCCGCAGGTGATATCAGGGTCGTAAAAATAGCGGTGGCGAGCAATATTATCAATATCAAGACGATTTCAATCCTGATGGAACGGCGCAGCTTTTCAGTTGCTATTTTATGATAGTTATTTCCGTCGCCTACGTTGCTCAGGTTCGGGACAAGTCTAAACTTATTGAGACCAGCAAGACCCAGAACCAAGATGACAATTGAGAGTTTTCCCAATAACATCCACCCATAAGGTGTTGCTGTAAGGCCGTGAAAACCGCCTGCAATAAACCAGGACATGGTCAGGCCGGAAATCAAAAGTACCGGAATTGCCCAGGTGGCTATCTTTCCAAAATGTTCCAGAGTCGGTGCGGCTAGTTCTTCGTGTTCTTTCATGAGGATGAGCAGCGGAACAAAACTCCCAGCCCAAAAACAGGCAATAAGCAGATGGACCATAATCAGGGGTTTGAGCAACAAAGTGGGCTCGTATACCCCAGTGTGGCCGCTGAGAGCATAAGAACTTAGAACAGTGAAAATACCAAGCAGAGTGAAAAACCAAATGCGTATTTTAGTTGCAATAAGAATACCGACAAAACCCAAACTGAGGAGCACCTGAAGCTTTCCGCTGGTCGAAAATAACACCAGATCAATCATGTCAGGATCTAACAAAGCTTCAAACTCGCCCCCTGAAAGCCAGACAATGTTGGCACAAAGATTAATAATAACGAGAGCAATCCCGATCAGGCAAAGCTTTTTGATATGCTGATAGAGTTCCTCTTCAACAATAGAAATATCTGACTTGTAGAGGTGGCTGAACAACACAGAGCCACAGGCAAAAAGGCTTGTCGCGTAAAGCCCGACTTTGATCAGGGGCAGTGCGAGTTCAATACTGTCAAAATGCATGAATAATGCTCAAGGTGTTATGGTAAAACTGAAATGACCTTTGGTTGGGTGGCCATCCGAAGACAGTCCTCTCCAGTATACGTTATAAGTTCCTTGGTGAAGTTCAGGCGGCATTGCATTGATCTGTTTGGTTGGGGTAAGGCTTTTCCCACCCTCTACTGCCACAGCGTCACCGTTTTCATCTTCAAGTTTAAAGGATGTAACTTTTAAAGGCTCTGGAAAAGAGAGACTAATTTTATCTGGAGAAGAGTGTAATACCGCCTCGTTAGCAGGTGTTGTTTTTATGGCTTTAGCGTGGCCAAAGCTCAGGGTTGGAAGAGCTATGGCGAGTAAAAATGATAGAACGACAAGGGCTTTATTAAACATACTGTACTCCATAATTGCCCAGTGATTGTAATCCTTCCGGCAGGGGGAAGGTCAACAGGGGCATTTACTTTTGTCACAGCCTCAAGCTTATTTTATCAGAATAGGTTTTAAATTTCCATAACAGTGAATTCTGTGTATAAAATTACGCATTGATTTATGAATTTTAATTCGGATTTTTCGATTGTGATTGTTACGACATCCCTTGGTTCGGAGGGATAGATGAGCCTTTTAGCTTCAAACAAAATTAGCGCTGTCTTGGGTCCTACTAATACTGGGAAAACCTATTTGGCCATGGAGCGCTTGCTGGCATACAACTCAGGTATGATCGGCTTTCCGCTTCGCCTGCTGGCGCGCGAAAATTACGATAGGGCGGTTCGGATCAAAGGCGTGGCGAAATGTGCGCTCGTGACCGGTGAAGAGAAGATCCTGCCCAAAGGAGCGCGTTATTTTTTCTGTACGGTTGAATCCATGCCCGTGGATAAACTTGTTGAATTTCTTGCTGTCGATGAAATCCAGTTGGCCGCTGATGAAGAGCGGGGGCATATCTTTACCGATCGTATGCTCAACGCGCGCGGCACGGCTGAGACCATGTTTATGGGCTCAAGCACGATCGCCCCGATCCTGAGAAAACTCATTAAAGGCATTGAGTTTGTCGAGCGTCCAAGATTCTCAAACCTTTCTTTTTCCGGCAGTAAAAAGATTATCCGCTTACCTCCGAGATCGGCCGTTGTGGCTTTTTCTGCGACGGATGTTTATGCGATTGCCGAGACCATGCGTCGACATCGTGGTGGAACGGCGGTGGTTTTGGGAGCGCTTAGCCCGAGAACGCGAAACGCTCAGGTCGAACTTTTTGAGAACGGGGATGTCGACTATCTGGTGGCAACGGATGCTATTGGCATGGGGCTTAACCTCAATGTTAATCACGTTGCGTTTTCACGGATGGAAAAATATGACGGCAGAATTTCCCGTTATTTGCACCCCGCAGAGGTTGGTCAGATTGCGGGTCGGGCTGGACGTCACACCACAGATGGTACTTTTGGGACAACAAACAACGTTGGTTCTCTCGATGAAGATTTAATAGCGCGGGTTGAAAACCACGAATACGATTCTCTTCGTGTGCTTTATTGGCGAAATAGTGATTTGGATTATCGGTCGCCACAAACGCTTTTGAAATCACTAGAACGTAGGCCCGATGATAAAATTCTGATGCGCGTTCGAGACGCTGAAGATCATCAGGCTTTGCGGGCGCTGGCTCAAGAAGCAACGGTACAAGACAGTGCAACAACACAGGCTTCTGTGAAGCTGCTTTGGGAAGTTTGTCAGGTACCTGATTTTAGAAAAATTCTAACAGATCAACATATTCGGTTGCTTTCTCAGATGTATCATTATTTGATAAGCAACCGTAGGCTGTTGCCAGAAGAGTGGGTGGCAGCTCAAATCAGCAGAATCGATCGCATAGATGGTGATATAGATACCCTAGTATCACGAATATCTTATATCAGAACCTGGACCTATATTAGTCATAGGGCAGACTGGATTGAAGATAATGAGCATTGGCAAGGCGTAAGTCGTGCGATAGAAGATCGGTTATCAGATGCATTACATGATCGTCTTACTCAGCGTTTTGTTGATAGACGTGCAGCGAAATTGGTGCGAAGCCTCCAGGCGGGAGAAAATATAGTGTCGGCGGTAAAAGCTAATGGTGACGTAATCGTCGAAGGTGAACTCGTTGGACGGATCGTTGGATTCTCCTTTGCACTGGATGAAAGTTTACAGGGAACGGATATGAAACCGGCCCTGGCAGCAGCGCGTAAAACTCTGTTGGGCGAAATGCCAACAAGAGTGGCCGTGCTTGAAGAAGATAATGACGGGTCATTTCTGCTCAATGATACCGGTGAGTTGACTTGGCGTGGAGTCCCCATTGGGAAGCTCATCAAAGGTGACGTGCCGTTGAGCCCTGCCGTTGATGTCTATTCTACCGAGTTTATTGACAGCACGATGCGCGAAAAAATTCGCCTGCGTCTGGTTGCATGGCTAGAACGTCACCTTCGGGCACAGTTAAAGCCGTTGTTCTATCTCTCTGATGCAACACTTGAAGGTACGGCCCGTGGGATTGCATTCCAGGTTCTTGAGGGACTTGGGCTTGTGCCGCGGTACCTCGTCCGCGATCAGATTAACGGTCTCAGTAAAACCGACCGTAAAGCGCTTGCTGACTTAGGACTTCGTCTTGGTCGAGAAAGCGTCTTCTTGCCCAACCTTAATCGTCCGCGTCCAAGTCGTATTCGGGCTTTGCTCTGGGCAGCCTCGAACGAAGTTGCTGTTCCTGATTTGCCAGAATTCGAAGAAAGCAGTTTTGAGCCCGTAGCTTCACAAACGGATGCCTTCTGCGCCTCTGTTGGCTATCGTTATCTTTCTGACCGGAAAGGCCGTGAATTGGTTCTTCGCGCAGATGCGTTAGAGCGCGTGTCTCACGAAGCTTATAAATTGCTTCGTCTCAGCAAGGATAGCGGAGAGGATAAAGCAGCAAAAAAACTGACTGCCCCTGCTCCAAAAGTTACCGAAATAGAGACACCGTCTGTTGAGGCTCCCGTTGTTGAAGACACGGTAAGTTCTGAAGCTGCTAATGTAACGACAAACAATCCCGAATCTGGTGTTGAAAACGTCGTTGCTGCTGAGGTTGAAACAAAACTAACCGAGTACAAGCCAGCCGAGACCAAGCTAGAAGAGGTCAAACCAGAAGAGACACCAATAGAGGAACCCGCGCTGCAATTACCTGCGGGGTCTTTTGCTATTAACGATGAAATGCGCAAAGTGTCTGGCCTGGATGATCAAGCGCTTGCATTTGTGCTCAAGTCTCTTCGGTTCCATCCTAGTCGCCTAAAGGGTGGGATTACAGCATTTAGCCAACGCGCGCCTAGAAAACAGGATCCTAAGAAAAAAGAAGCCAGGAAAAAGCATGTAGAGGCAGAAAAGGCACGTATAGCCGACTCCCCATTTGCAGTGCTTCAGGACATGTCTTTCAAACGCTAAGGGCTTTTGTTGATGGTGGCAGATAGTAACGAGACTCTGCGCATTGATAAGTGGCTATGGTATGCCCGATTTTTTAAAACGCGCACATTAGCGAGTGTTGTCTGTAATGGTGGTCGCGTCCGGGTTGGGGGCGCGACTGTCCGCAAATCTAGCCACCTTGTCCGCATCGATGATGTATTGACCTTTACGCAGGGGACAAATATTCGTGTGATCCGTATTCTCGCCTTGGGCAACCGTCGTGGACCCGCTTCTGAAGCGCAACTCCTTTATGAAGATTTGGCTCCTGTAGAGAAAACAGGAACTGGGTCTAAGGTTGATGCCGGAGATGGTGGCGTAAGAGATATGGGGGCTGGGCGGCCGACCAAGAAAGAACGCCGAGATATAGATAAGCTCCGTGGAGATTGATCCCATCCAATGAATGTGAAATCGATTCAAAGTCTGGCCTTTCTGCAAATGAAGATCAACTCGCCAAATACCGAGAGTTTTTAAGTAAAATTCTGTCTGGTTTAGACGACCCTAGCTATATAGGTATATTCCACCATGTAAGGAAAATACCATATGGCGGGGTAGGACAAAGAGATCCCCGTGTAGTTTATGAGCAAAACCGGGGCACGTGTTCTGGGAAACATATTTTACTTCGGGACTTGTTGCGCGTTGCAAATTACAAAGCCGACGTACTCACGATTTTTACCCATTTCAACAAAAAAATCCCAATACACGCCTCTATGCTAGATCAACTTGTCTGCTTGATTAGAGAAGGTGAGATTCCCGATTATCACAATGTTGTGCAACTTGGGCTGAAAAAGGCTAACGGGGATGTTGAACATCTTCTATTAGATGCTACATGGCCAGACGACATGGGGCGTTATGGGTTTCTGGTTAACAGCTCTTGGGATGGTCTCGTTGACACGATCGCGGCGGGTCCTTTGTTGGAGAGGCAACCCATTTGTGAGAATGTCGTCGTGCAAAAGAAACACCTTTTACTTAACTTGAGTGAGCAACAGCTTGAAAGCAGAGCGTTGTTTCTTGACCTTTTGACGAGCTGGATTGCTAAACAGGGGCTGTGTCTACCTGGTTCAGATTAGCTAATTTTCCTAAAAACTAGAGACAGATTGTTCGCAGGCATAGCAATTATTTTTTCAAGAACAAAACCGTTTTCTTCAGCAGCTTGTTGTACGACCTCAAGTCTTCTTATGCCCCATTTGTCATCTCTTTGACGAAGGGAGGCATCAAATTGAATGTTACTTGGCGCCGTGTCCACATGATCTTGTATGAAGGGGCCGTAGAGATATAGGGCGCCGTTTTCCTTCAAGAGATTATTCGCGCCGGATAATAGACCAAGAGTAGCTTCCCAAGGCGTGATGTGGACCATATTTACGCAAGTAATGACGTCTATGTTCTTTGTTAGCTCTTGTGACTTCTCCGCATCTAAAGCCCACCCCTGTTGGGTGACATCAATATGGATGGGGTTGAGTATGTTGTCAGTCTTTGCGTGGGTAATATGAGAGCAAATACTAGAGAACAATTCAGTATTAAATTCACTTGTTTGCCAAGTGAGGGAGGAAAACTGGGGACCAATCCAAGCGGCGTGATCCCCTGTACCACTTGCAATTTCAAGTAATAGGCCTTTATTGGGCAGGATTCCCTTGAGAACGTCGTATATAAAATCACGATTTCGCTCCGCGGAAGGAGATCGACGTCTCTCATCTCTTTGTTGCAGGACGGTGTGAGGCGTTTTCTTTATGGACATAATGTTAGGTCGATGGAGTTGTTTACGGGTCGAAGTGTCATTAAGTTAAGTATGAAACTGTGATCTAACAATCACCAAGTTTACTTTTTTCATTAAATGAGCGTGAGGTAAGATCTTGTTTGGCCGAATTAAAGAATTATTAGGGGAGCTGACCAAACAGCCTGAGGGTGCTTTGGTCAGTCATAGTGACAAAAAAGTAGCCGCAGCCGCTCTGATGGTTGAAGCCGCACGTATGGACGAAGATTTCGGCTCTGAAGAGAGAGCTAAGATTATTGAGCTGATTGAAAACCGTTTGGGTTTAAGCCCAGATGATAGTCAGGAGCTTTTGATTCTTGCAGAAGAGAAATCAGGAGAATCCAGTCAATTATTTGGGTTCACCCGCGTTATAAAAAATAGCTATAGTCCTGAAGAGCGTTTGGATTTCGTGGAAATGATGTGGGAAGTGGTGTATGCCGACGGCGAGTTACATCATTTTGAAGGCAGTTTGATGCGTCGAATTGCCGGCTTGCTCTATGTATCAGATCACGATAACGGTACTGCTCGGAAAAAAGCGCTTGCTCGTTTAGGGCTGACAGGGTAGGCCCTTTGCAACAATTCTGGAACACCAGAAGCTGGGGGTGACAGCCCTTGAGAAATTGGTCAGGTGCCAAATGGAGATTAGACGATGACTTATGTCGTCCTGGAAAATTGCATTAAATGCAAATACATGGATTGCGTTGAAGTTTGTCCGGTAGATTGTTTCTATGAGGGCGAAAACATGCTCGTCATTCATCCGGATGAATGTATTGATTGCGGTGTGTGTGAACCTGAGTGTCCAGCAGAGGCAATATTGCCGGATACTGATCCAGCATCAGAAGCTGTGATGGAGCTCAATAAAAAATGGGCTGATATTTGGCCCAATATTACTCGATTGGGTGAAAAGCCGGCTGATGCTGATGAATGGAATGGTGTCCCCGATAAATTGGCGAAGCATTTCAGTGAGAAGCCTGGTGATACCGACGGTTAACAGTAAAGTTGAGCACCTGTGACAGGGGTGCTCATCAACATTGGTATTTTTACTAACCAAAATAAATCATTTTAATCATGCGCTTAATGATTATTTTGTGTGTTACTCCTCCCGCGATAAGATTATCTACCTAGGTCGGCCTATGCTGTTTTTGCGCAGCAGGCATGTAATACGCGAATATTGAAAATTTGTTACTTTTCCTGTATAAGATGATTGTGACGGACGGATGCTGAGAACCTGATGGGTGTGTCATTACATTCACAGAGAGTTAGTTTCACATTTATGCACAGATAATTCCCCCGCCAATTTTTATAAATTGAGTGGGGATGTCGTGTCTGCGCATGTTTGGTGTGTTTGTACCGTATAAACTTAAAGCGGTATTGATAGGTTGGAAAACCTACAAATGTGCCTATATGAATATACAGCCTGGAATATCAGGTGGTGAAAACGGAGAGACAAGATCCTATGGGTAAGCAGATAGAATACAGTGCTGGTGATTACGTGGTCTATCCAACACATGGTGTTGGTCGTGTGCAAGGCATTGAAACCCAGGAAATTTCTGGTGTTACTCTTGAACTACTTATTGTGACCTTTGAACAAGACAGGATGACATTGCGCGTTCCTATGGCCCGGGCAGAAAGCTCTGGTCTGCGTAAATTATCCAGCCGTAAGCTTATGGAAGACGCTCTTACAACTTTGAAGGGCCGCTCACGTGCCAAGCGCACAATGTGGAGCCGCCGTGCACAGGAATATGAATTGAAAATCAATTCTGGTGATCCTGTCATGATCGCAGAAGTTGTTCGCGATCTCCATCGTGGCCCTGAGCAACCAGAGCAATCATTCAGTGAGCGTCAAATGTATCAAGCAGCTCTTGAACGTCTGGCACGTGAATTTGCTGCTGTCGAAGAGATCGACGAAGATTCTGCTTCGCTAAAACTAGAAGAAATGCTTGCAGCAGCCTAGTTTTCCGGAGAACATGTATAGCGCGGTTCCCTTAACCCGGAGCCGCGTTTGATTCTTCTTCGCTTTAACCGCTCGTAAGATTGGGCAAAAGAGCCGGAAAATTAGTTGATGTTGGTCGGGTTTTAACGGACTGGAAACTTTCAGTTTATTGCCAATTGTTTTGTTTGTTGGCGATTGTGACCAAGGGGACATACTAGCTTTCAAACGATAAGTTTTGGGTTGGTATTTCGTTTATATGATCAGCGGGTTTTCTCGTTCTAGCTGTAGACAGGGGTACCGTCCTCTCACATGGACGACCGGCAAAAATTTGCAATTTTAACCGCAACACACCGTATTTGGGCCGTTAGTGCCATTCACGGTGAAGTGGATCAGTTGCGTCATATTCATGCCGCTCTGGAAACACGCCTCAAACGTGGTGATAAAATTATTTACCTGGGTAATTTTATGGGCCAGGGATCTCATACCTGCGAAACTTTGGACGAGTTGATATCCTTTCGACGTTTTTTCCTTGCTCGTTTTCAAAACTTCCCCCGCGATATTGTTTATCTCCGTGGTTCCCAAGAAGAAATGTGGCAGAAGCTATTACAGCTTCAATTCGCGACAGATCCCCGAGGTGTCTTGCAGTGGATGGTCGATCAAGGGGTCGGGGCGTCGCTTCGGGCCTATGGATTTGATCCAAAAGATGGCTTTAGAGAAGCTGCTGCGGGCGCAATGCAGCTTACTAGGTGGACAAACAAAGTTCGCCGGGCAATGCAGGAGCGGCCTGGGCATTATCAAATCCTTGGTGAGTTAAAACGCGCTGCCTATCCCAATAATGGTACGACCCTCTTTGTAAACAGTGGTATCAATCCAAGCCGCCCGCTTGAAACGCAAAAAGATAGTTTCTGGTGGGCAAATAAAGGCTTTATGCGGTTGAGGGAAAACTTTGGCCCCTTCACCCGGTTGTTTCGGGGGTATGACCCAAATCACGAGGGTGTTGCCTATACCAAACATTCTGTAACTCTAGACGGTGGTTGCGGTTTTGATGGGAAGCTGGTTGCGGCCTGCGTTGCATTGGACGGTCAAGTCATTGAGCTTTTGGAAAGTTAATGCGTCGGGCTGACCGATTATTCCGCCTGGTTCAAATACTCAGACGGGGTCGTTTAATTACCGCTGCCAAGCTGGCGGAAGAATTGGAAATCTCGACACGGACTGTTTATCGAGACATTAAGGATTTAATCGGCTCTGGCGTCCCTGTCGAAGGAGAAGCTGGCGTTGGGTATCTGCTCTACGAAGGCTATGATCTGCCTCCCCTTATGTTTGATCCTGAAGAGCTTGAAGCGCTTGCCTTTGGCATGACTATGGTTCAGGCGTGGGCTGATCCCAAGTTGGCACGAGCTGCAACAGATGTTTTGCAAAAAATTGAGAGTGTTCTCCCTGACCCTTTACGTCCCCGCTTGGCAAAGCCAAGTCTCGTTGCACATGGCGACGCTTTGCCTGAGCCCATCATTATTGATGTTGGAGATCTAAGGCATGCGATCCGCGGCCAAGCTAAGGTCTTGATTAATTACCGGGACGGCAAAAGCGATAAAAGTCAGCGCATTCTCTGGCCCCTCGGTCTGCAGCTATACCGCGCGATATGGATGCTTGGGGCGTGGTGTGAGTTGCGACAAGGCTTTCGCGTTTTCAGACTGGACCGGATAGAACAAATGATTGTTCTCGAAGAAGAGTTTCCGAGAGAACGCGGGAAAACACATGATGATTTCTTACGCCATTTGGAACGTGAAAGCTCTGAGTACTAACAGAGAACATGGGAAAGTTTCATGTGGGGATACAATATTTACGGATTGGATAAGAAAATCCGTTAATTAAGGGCGAAATATTTGCGCTGGATTTCATCAAAATGGCCGTTATCTTTTATAGCCTGAAGCCCCGTTCTGAAACTGTTGATCAGTTCAGGGTCCGTATCTTTATTGAAAGCCATATAGAGAGAGCCTGATAGTTCTGATAACGATATTACTTTCTCAAATTTAAGCAAATCCAGTCCCATTGACCGGACGATATAAACAAAAGAAGCGTCATCATAGGCAATTAAATCTATCCTGCCTGATAACAGCTTTTTTATGTTTAATGAATCGTGGTTTGAAATCTCAAAAGAGATAAAGCCCTCACGTCTTAAATAGGTGGTGATCACGTCTTCACGAGAAACGCCCACCAGATATTTTTTTGCATCGTTAAGAGAATCAACAATTATTTCTGAGTTCGCTTTCAGTTTGTATAAGGAGGTGCTGTAGGGGGCGATCATTCCAACCCATTGAAATTGTTTCTCTCTTTCTGGGATTCTTACGATCGAATAAATGAGATGATTTTTTTCCTGTTGAGCGATTTTATAAGCCCTTGCCCAGGGGTAAAACTTGAATACGGCCTGGGTATCGATCTCCTTTAAAACGGCTTGAATGACCTCCGTTGAAAGCCCTTTTGGGATCGAATTTTCCTGATAATTGTACGGTGGGAAATCTTCTGTAACGATGATTACAGGATCAGCTACAGCGGTTCTGGCGAACAGCATACACAAGGTTATGAATAATAATAATCGCATGTCTCACAATCTGGATGTCGATGTACTCATGCCTGTGCACTAAGTGTTTCATAAAGAGTTTAACAAAGGTGAAAAATGGAACCTTACGTTACGATTAGAGGTCTTTACCTGGATTTGTGAGTTCGTAGACCTCAGTCGTGTTCTCTCTGCCTCTCAAGGCAAAGTCACCTTTCAGTCGCGTCCTCATATCCGGTTCATCTTTGATGTGGTCTTGAGTGGTCGCAGAAATAAGTGTTTTTGCTGTATGTATACTGTCGGTGAGGGCTTCTTTTCCAAGTCCTTCCAGCCGTTGGGCTGTGTTGACGGTATCACCGATCAAAGTGTAATTCACACGACCTTTGGCCCCGATATTACCGGCGACGGCAAGCCCACTGTGAATACCAATTCTGATATTGATTGGGGGTAAACCGGCCTCTTGCCGTAACCTGTTGTCTTCGGTGAGGGTTTTTTCGATTGCAAGTGCCGCGCGACAGGCACGTTGCGCGTGGTCCTCTTGTATTGAGGGAGCTCCCCAAAATGCCATGATGGAATCACCGATGTATTTATCAATCGTGCCGTCTTCCTCTTCAATTTTTACACCCAAGAGATCAAAGTGGTGGTTAAGGAGATCGGCCAGTTCGCTGGCGGGCATACTTTCACTCAGGCTTGTGAAGCTAACGATGTCGGTGAACATGACGGTGATCTCGCGCTCTTCAGACACAATGCCTTCACCGTCGGTATCCATGAGTTGTTTGACCAGTTTTTTCGGGACGTAGTTTTCAAACCATTTCAGTCCGCCGAGCATGGAGTTATAGGCATTGGCTGCAGTATCAAGTTCTCTGAACATTGAGCCCGGAAGGCGTTCAGCGTGAACAAGATCCAGCTGCCCAACTTGTTGAGAAGCACGAGAGAGCCGCTGTAAAGGGCGTGCAATGAGTTTGCCTGAAAGGAAAATGGTGACGACTGTAATAAGGGCAATGACTAAAGCCAGTATACCCGTGAACCAAAGGCGCTCGTAATAACCTTCGAGCTCACCTTCCATAAAGTAAATCCCAAGAGTGAGGTCATCAAAACCATAATCAGAAAAACTGGTATGTAAAAAAGTCAGCTCACCAGCAAAGGAATCAACGGCGTGGCCTTTGATGTTGCCTTTGCCAAGAACCTCGTTGAATTCATAAAGCGGTTCATCCCAAATGCGGCGCAAGTTTCCGTCAATGACCTGGTTTAGTGTCGGCAGTGGATTTTCAGCCGTCAGTCCTGATCTGCTCATGTCAATCAGAGAGGGGTGGGCCAGGACCTTGTTGCGGTCCATCAGGAGATAAGTATGATTTCCTGTTTCTGTATCCAGTTTATTGAGGTATTCGGACAGGGAGCTTATGGAAATAATAGCGCCCATAGCGCCGATGTACACGTCGTCTTTATAAACCGGATGGAAGACCGTAATGTGGGGTTCCTGTACTTCTTCAATCCAGATAATGCCACCCCAATAAATTCCGTCTACTTCTCTAAGTTCCTGGAGAAGCGCGGCAAAGCGATATTCATTGTCGCCTTTTTTGTTCCGGCTGAAAAATGAAGTATCGTCAAGCCACCCTGCCTGTATGGAGGAACCATCCACCCGCATGAGGGTCATGCCGCGAACTTGTGGTGTTGCTGCCAACGCCCCCTTAATCGTTTGCGTGATCGACTTCTCATCGTCGGGGTCAAGTAAGCCTTGCTCGACCAGATCTGCCATATAAGTCACTTGGCGGGCTGCGGCAGTTAGCTTGTTATCAATGTGAGAGCGGATCGACCCGAAACTGATTTCGGTGACTTCCTGAGTGAGGGCAAAGGTATTGTCTTTAGCGGTATCAAAAGAAAGCCAGATCACAATAGCAAGAGCCACCATGGTCATGCCGCCAAAGCCAAAGGACAGCGCCATGGCCAATGACGGGCGCCAGTGTTGCTTCACGGTGCAATCAGTTCTACTTGGAAACTTAGAAGAGGAGGTTTCCTCGGTAACTTTAGCCAATATCAGATCCTATTTATTCGGTAACAAATCACACGGTCGCAAGTTACTGGGTCACAAGTTACTGGGTCACAAGTTACTGGGTACAAGTCACTCGATAACACTTTACTCGGTCACAAGTTTGACTTTTTGGCCGCGCAGCAACGGGCTGTTTTTTTGGAGGCCGTTCAACACCAATAATCTTTCGAGTTTGTAATCTGTAAAAGGCATTTTTTTTGCCAAACTTGTCAGAGTATCCCCAGAACGAACGGTATGAATTTTAATGCGGTAGGGCTTTAGCTTCACGGTTTCAGAATTGGAGAGCTTCTTGAAAGAATATGTTGTGCGCCTGAAGTCTTCTGACAAGCTATTTGTTTGATTTGGATTGGTAATAAAGGTAAAGCGATAAACCTTGTTGCCGTTAAACCGGATCGCGATCAAGCGAAAGTCGCGCTGGCCATTTCTGCCGTTAATGCTGATACTGCCGGTGACGGCTTCCATGCCATTGACGGTAATTTTCTCAACATTTTTGATATCGGCTTTTTCCGCCCAGGTATTCACAATATAGTTTTTCAGGCTGCCGGTAACGTCGCCCTTAGCGCTGTCAAAAATGATCACGGAATCATCGGGACCGACTGCCGCGACTTTGGTTTTAGAATTGATAAGGCGAAAGCCCTTGGGCGCAGTGAAGGTAAGCCTGAGCTCAGGGTGGGAGAATCTTTGCCCTCGGATAAAGCCCTGACTTGGATCATCTCCGTATAGCATGCCATCAATCTTCTTCAGATAGACATCTCGGCCGACGATGGGGTTTTTAACCGTCGTTATTCCTGCCTGCTTAATCGCACGATCAATCCGATCAGCGGTACGGGGGTGGGTTTGCATGATGTTGAATTTATCAGCGCGATCAGGATCGCCGGCAATGGTGGCATCAAGACGACTGCTGGCCTGGAGCTGGGTCAGGAACTCGCCCATGCCATTAGGATCAAAGCCGCCACGGGTCAGATATCGCACGCTAAGAAGGTCGGCTTCGAACTCTTGTTCGCGAGAAAACCCGGTAACCGCTAGATTGCCCACGGTGCTTACCGCTCGCGCCGCCTCACCACTGCCAGTGAGAATACCAACCCCGGCGGCCAGAATATTTGCTGTCAATGTGGAGCCATACCGCTCTGCAGAATGCTTTGCAGTAACATGGCCGATTTCGTGCGCGATCACCCCGGCAAGTTCAGCTTCGTCATTAGCGAGCGCGAGCAGGCCGCGGGTGGTGTATACGTAGCCACCGGGCAGGGCAAAGGCATTGACCACCGGGCTGTCGAGCAGAGTGAAGGTGAACTTCTGGTTCGGGGTTTCCGATGTTTTACCCAGGAAGGTGCCAAGCTTGGTAATGTATTTGGTCAGCGCCGGATCTTCGTCGTAAACCCCGCCAAATTCTTTGACGATCTTGACGTGTTCGGTGCGCCCGACTTCCTGTTCTTGTTTCGGAGACATGCCGCCATTAAAAAACGTTCGCCCGGTCGCCTCTGATGTTGAACAGGCCGAGAGCAGTGGCCCGGTTGCAATAAGGGCAAGGGCGAGCAGGGGTTTTCTAAATTGGGACAGTTTTGAATAAGTCATAGGTCTCTGGCATTAAAATGGGGTTGGCAGAACTCATGTCATATCGCTTAGGCGATTGAGGAGAATTTAATAGAGAATTATGGCTTTTCTTCGACCTCAAGGCCACATTCTTTCCAGGCGCCAAATCCGCCCTTCATGTGGCTGACCCTTTGCAGCCCCATATCCTGCAAGGTCTTGGCGGCGAGAGCTGAGCGCCAGCCCGAGGCACAGTGTAGGATGAAATGATGATCGGGCGACAGGGCTTCTTTGTAATAGGGGCTGTCGGGGGCGATCCAAAATTCCAGCATTCCGCGCGGACAGTGATAGCTGCCGGGGATCTTGCCTTCACGGCCGAGCTCGCGCACGTCCCTGATATCGATCAACAGCACGTCATCTTGCAACAACAGTTCCTTGATCTCAGCGGGCGTATGCTCTGTGATTTCCGCACAGGCGACCTCTAACAAGGCCTTCAGGCTGACCTCAGAAGAGGGCTTCTGGTTTTGTGACATCTTTCCCGATCCCTTATTTATATCCCTTATTGTGGCCCTTATTACGACCGGCAATACTTTTGAGATTTATTCTTATGAGCCTTGTTCTGGGGCTAAAATTTCCAGTTGCTCTGGATTGTGCAGAGATATCATAGGGCCGTTTTCCCAGAACAACCAGCCCCGGATGCGGATTGGGTGGCCTTTTAGGTCAAGCAGGGATTGCCCCTTGTCGGAAAATTTGTGGCGCATATCCTTGGCGAGTTTTATGGTGAAGTCTTCGCGCCAGTTGTCACCAAAATTTAGATAAATTATGCCTTTGACCTCGGCGGTTTTATGGATGGTGCCTTCGATAATCTGAAAGCGGTCCATCTTGTTCTTGGGGATATCTGTCGACAACGGCTTAAAAGCTTTGAGCGACCATAAACCTTTTTCCTGCTGACGAGCAGAGGCTTCGATGCCAAGCAAAAGCGGCGTTGTGATCGCAGTGCTTTCCACCGCTTCTACCCGGGCGAGGCCTTGGCGTAATAAAGCATGCTGTAACCAGGTACCTTCAAGGCTCAGAATATGAGCGTGTAACCTGTTGTAACGGTCATAAAACGAGGTTTGTTTGTCGATATAAACCCGTTTTCCCACCAGGTTCAAATCGTGGTATGCGCGAATTTTACTGACGACATCACAGGCACTTGGAAGACGTTCACAATCCCCTGCACCTGGCAGGGTAAGCTCTGCGGGGCGGAGGATGTCTCCGGTTTTTAAAATAAAGTCGCCATCTTCATTGATTGCCATGATTTCGACCGGTTGGTCAAAACTCAAGGCCCAGTCAAAACTCAAAATCTCTTGGGCACGCACAGGTCCCGAAGTTACCCCAGTAAAAAATAAAGCCAAAATGAAAGCCAGCAATGAAGCCGGAACGAAGAGGCAAGGGATAAACAGGATCAGGACTTTTAAAGAAGACATCGTCCCGTCATAGTGTGAGGAGTAATGAGTTGCAACCACTAATGGAATTTTTTAATGAGCCGCCACGACCTTTTTCCTGAAATTGAACCCTATGACTTCGGCTTTCTCTCTGTAGGTGATGATCATGAAATCTATTGGGAAACTTCGGGAAATCCAGACGGTAAGCCGGTTGTCTTTGTCCATGGCGGCCCCGGCGGCGGAACCGCCCCAAAACAGCGTCAGTTTTTTGATCCCGTCCACTATCGCATCGTGTTGTTTGATCAGCGCGGGTGCGGCAAGTCGATCCCGCTGGGATCGCTGGTCAATAACGATACCCAGCATCTGATTTCCGATATGGAAGAGCTACGCACCCAGCTTGCTATCGAAAGCTGGCTCGTGTTTGGCGGGTCCTGGGGCAGTACTTTGTCTCTGGCTTACGCACAGGCCCATCCCGAACGGACAGAGGCATTAATCCTGAGGGGAATATTTCTCTCGCGGCAAAAAGAACTGGACTGGTTTATGTCCAAGGACGGCATGGGTGCTATTTTCCCAGAGGCCTATGACGACTTTATCGCCAGCCTTCCCGAAGAAGAACATGCCGATATATTTAATTCCTTCTACGCCAGACTTACCGACCCGGACCCCGCCATACACATGCCGGTGGCAAAGGCGTGGAGTGGGTATGAGGGATCGTGCGTGAGCCTGTTGCCTGATCCCGAAATTATCGCGGCCTCCCGTGAAGATAATCTCGCCCTGAGCAGAGCCCGGATCGAAGCCCACTATTTCAACCACAGAAGCTTCCTGCCCGAAAAGGGCCTGTTGGGCCATATGGATAAGATCAGGCACATCCCGGCGGTTATCGTCCATGGTCGCTATGATATCGTCTGCCCAATCACCACGGCGTACGAGCTTTCAAAAGCCTGGCCCGAGGCCGAATTCCGCGTGATCGACGATGCAGGACACTCCGCCAGCGAACCGGGTGTCTGCACGGCATTGGTCGAAGCGATGGAAAAGTTTAAGGCATTGCTTTAACTCGGGCTTTAACCCGTGCCTTAACCCGTTATCTTCTCCAAGTATCCGATTATCTAATCACCCCCAAGCTTGGATGACTTGTCTTTGTCTTGTAATATTTTAAGGGCTGAAATGTGATGACTTCGAGGCGAGGTCATCTTGTTTAAGCCACAGACATTGCTTGTTTTTCTCACAACCTTTTTGATTTGATTCAAGTCATGGTTTGCACCTTAGAAAACCGAAAGGACAAACCTAATGGCAAACCCGAGTGACTTGGAACAATATCAACTCGAACTGATAAATCGTGCGCGCCTTGATCCAGAGGCCGAAGCCGCGAGGCTGGGCATAGATCTCAATCAGGGCTTACAACCGGGGCAGATTTCTGGCGACAGTAAACAGCCTCTGGCTTTCAATGAACAACTCATTGATTCTGCGCGAGATCATTCTGACTGGATGTTATCCACCAATACCTTTAGTCACACTGGAAACGGCGGAAGTGATCCGGGAGAACGGATGCGTACGGCGGGCTATAGCACACGTAACTGGGGGGAGAATATCGCCTGGCAAGGATCAACAGGGCAGATTGATCAGGCCGCGACAACCCTGAGCGAGCATGACGGCCTGTTTAATAGCTCCGGCCACCGTACCAATCTGATGAGTGATAATTTCAGCGAAGTTGGTCTTGGCGTCCGTGATGGCCAGTTTGCCGCTGGTAATGGTGTTTCATACAACGCTTTGATGACCACCCAAAATTTCTCTGATCAAGGAGGCGATAACTTCCTGACCGGTGTTGCTTATAACGATACTGATGGGGATGGCTTTTATTCCGTTGGTGAGGGGCGCGGAGGCATTACTGTCAGTGCAACACCAACTGGCGGACAAGTAAGCACAACTGAAACCTATCAAAGTGGTGGTTATCAAAAGCAACTGGCAGACGGTGATTACAATGTCAGTTTCTCAGGTGGTGATCTTTCCAAGCCTGTTGCTGTTGCTGTCGCGGTTGCGCTGGCAGATGAAAATGCCAAGATCGATCTGATCGGGGATGATGTTGTGGAAACATCTGTCACGGCAACAGCAGGTGAAAACCTGATGGGGATCAACTTGCTGGGCCTTGATAATATTGATGCCACCGGGAACGCATTGGATAATGTTCTTGCTGGAAATAAGGGCGATAACACTCTTTCCGGTCTGGCGGGTGCAGATACGCTGACAGGGGGGGCAGGTGATGACACGCTTGATGGTGGTGAAGGCGGTGACGTCGCGGTTTACGATGGTAATGCCAGTGACTTTGAAATCACCGAGACCGTATCGGGTCACCAAATTCGCGATCTACGTGGTACAGAGGGAACGGATACACTAACCAGTATTGAGTCGGTGAAATTCAACGATCAAACCGTTCAACTGTCCCAAACGACACCTACGCCAACACCAACCCCTGAGCCAACACCAACCCCTGAGCCAACTCCAGAACCTACACCGGAGCCAACTCCAGAACCTACACCGGAGCCAACTCCAGAACCTACACCGGAACCAACCCCGGAACCAATTCCAGAGCCCGACCCGATCACAGGTACGATGCGAAGTGATTATCTGATGGGTGAAGAAGGTAATGATTCGATCTCAGGCCTGCGGGGCCACGATGTTTTATGGGGCCGTGGTGGTGATGACAATCTGTCGGGCGGCAGAGGTCGTGATATCCTCCTCGGTGATGAAGGAAACGATACGCTGGACGGCGGACGCGGTCTTGATCTTCTGATTGGCGGCGAAGGTGATGATATCCTGATCGGTGGCGCGGGTAGTGACTTCCTGCTTGGCGGTGCTGGTGCTGATACCTTTATGTTTACATCTGATCGTGGTGTTGATCGTATCTTTGATTTTAACGCCGACGAAGGCGATGTGATCAACCTTGCTGATCTCTTGGGTGATGTTGGTTATGAAGCAGGCGTCGAAGGTGACGCCCTTGATAACTATCTGCGTGTCGAGGGTAACAATCTTCTGATCCAAAACGGTGATGGCCCGTCATGCAATGGCGCAGACAGCGGTTGGGACCGTGTTGCCACCGCAGACTTTGGAGGACAAAGCCTTCAGGATCTGTTGGATAACAATAGCATCATCACAGAAACTGCGAGTGTTTGATGCGATCAATGTGTTGATTTGAAAAATAAAGTCATTTCAATTTTCTTTTATCCCTCTGTCTTTATGTCGGGACGCAAAGAGTGAGGTGTAGTTAACCTACACAAGCGATGTAGCAACGAAGGGATAAAGTTAAGTGAGATGACAAAGGAACTCCCAAAGGCACCCTGTCAGTAACGTGCCTTAATTCAAAACCCCGGTGGTATTCATACTGCCGGGGTTCTTTTTGTCTTGAAGTTCCCAATCAGATAAGGGGCTAGTTTAGATACCTGATTAAAAGTCTTATTACGGGTGCACGAAATCGCAAAATTCACACACCTTACCCCCTTGGCAGCGACGGATCTCTCTATTATACAGAGTACAAGTGGTCCCGTAGCTCAGCAGGATAGAGCATCAGATTCCTAATCTGAGGGTCACGCGTTCGAATCGCGTCGGGATCACCATTTATAGGGCGTCAAAGAAGTTGTCGTCGGAATCTGTGCTAAGTTGTTGATTTATATTAGACCAGTAGACTCATAAGCTGTCATTCGGTCAAAAACGGCCTATTTCCCCTAACTCGATTTAGACAGTAGTTCTCAGGGCGCTCAGGTCTATTTATTAAAATTTTTTGGTGACAGTGGCGGAATCGTTTTCGACAAGCATTATAAAATCTGACTTATGTATATCGACATGATCCTCCCATTCAGCCACGTTCGATCTCGCGAGCTCATAACCTGCAGGATCGAGCCAAGTTAATACACCATTCTTATAAATTGGCATTACCGTGTATTTCCCTAGCAGTCCATCAGTGCCAGTTAGTTGAGCCTGGTATCTGATCTCTTCGGCCTCAGCTCTCTCATGTCTCGGTAAACTTATTTGCCATTGAAGAAATAACTGAGGATCAATCCAATCATCGTCATCTATGTCTTCATACTCTGCCTCAAGCCATTCTCGAAATTCAAGTTTTCTATCGGTAGCGGCATTTCTAGTCTTTGCTAAACCCTGAGAAAGTATGAATGCAACGAATGGGTCATGAGTACCCCACCTTAGTAATTCACGTAACCAGAATCCAAACCATGGTAGGCCGGTTGTTTCTTTCCACTCTTCTAAACTCGGGATTTTCAAATGATCACCAGCACCATCTGACCAAGCCCTTGCGACCACAGCACCTGCAGCAACTCCGAGGCGAAACTCCAAATTTTCGGAGACAAATCGTTGCCATTCTCTGAGCGTGTCAGCTTGAGGGCCAGGCGCTTCTGGATCGCCGAGCCACCACTTTAAGACCCCTTTCCAATTTGCAAGTACATTTTGAGCTTTCAATGCATCCCGTACATAAAACCCATAGCCTTGATCCTCACTTATCAGTTCCGCCAATTCGACGAAGATATTACAGCGCCCCTGAGTGGATAAAACTCCATAGCTATTGGCTGAGGCTAAAATATCTTTAATATCTTCGAATATACCATCAAATCGCTTACCGATGTAAGGTGGGAAGCCATATTGGTATAATCGGTTACGTTCATTTTCATCAGGGTAAATAGTCTCAATAAGAGCTGCGCCTCGCTTTATAAATGCACTTTCCATCCACTCTTCTTGTGCGGCAGCATATGTCGAGAATGTTTTTGCCCAGAGTTCTGTTAAGAACTCTTCAGCATCTTCACCATCAATTTCATCCATATCCATACGATCAATTTCCTCAATAGCGCTTAAAAGCACACTATCAAGCTCATCTAGCGTATCCGCGAGTTGGGCGTCCTGTGATTTATGCCCCATCCCTGCATGATCAGAGATGTCTAGTGGAGAGACTCTTTCAAGCCAAACTAGATATTCGTCCTCATTTCCTACTAGGTCACATTCAATTGCTTTACTAAAAAGAGTATTTATTAGTAAGGCTATTGGACTATCTATATCTCCAGTACCCTCTTCCTCAGCAGCAAGTCTTTCGCTAAGGTTTTTGTAATCTAACCTTAAATTCTCTACTTGTTGTTTTTGGGTGGCAATCATTCCTTTTGCTGTAGTAGATGGAGTTTGTGGCAAAGCTATCAAGGTCAACCCTTCCATTGAACGGGCTGCTCCTGGCCTCCCTGCACGCCCAGAAAGGTTTCTAAATTCTGCAGTTGATAGCGGTACGACTATTCTTTCTTCTTCATCGGGATTATATGATTGTCGCTGAAGTTGAGGTAAGAAAATAATATCGAACGGCAGATTAACACCCTCAGTTAATGTTGCCGTGGCAATTGTAATTGAACAGATTCCTCTTTCAATCAAATTTGTCATCAACAAGCGAAGCCTCTGGGGCATTTGTCCATGACTTGTAGCAACGCCAATTCTTAACAACTGCACTTCATATGAATCTTCACCACAATAATCAATGCAAGTAGCCATAGTGTCATCGTAAAATTCTCGTAATCGAGGGTTTTCCGGCGGCTCAAATGCTGTAATGTCTGCCCACTGCTCCATAAGAATAGCCTCGCAGTACCATTTCATAGTTTGCTCAGGAGCCTGCATAAGTGAAATTAATACGCGACGTCCTCCAAATCGAAAATGCATAGAAGCCCAAAAAATTTCCAACTGATTATAACGATTTAAACTATTTCGCATTAATGGTGGTAGTTGAGGCATAACTTGATTTTTTATGTTAAGGTATAGTGCGTCTTCTCTGCCCGCAACGGAGAGAGAAGCACCATTCAATAAATTAAGATTAAGTTTTGGAGCCGACCCAGTCCGTGTTTCCATAACACCAATAACTTGGCGAGTACTCCTATAGTTAAGGCCCACTGGATGAGCATCTTCTTTTGACTCTATCCACTTTGAGACAGGCCCAGCAGCACCTCCTGCGACAGCGGTCAAAGCTATTCGTGCAACATCTGGTAAATGAACCAGAATTCTAGATACAAAACTTTCCAGCCGAAGAGAACGATCAGAATGTTTCGCAAAATTTGTTGCGGCATACTCTGGGTCAGCAGGAATAATTTGATGTGCTTCGTCGATAATTAATAATTTTAGGCGCGAAATAATAATCGGCCCCAAGTACCGCATTAATGAATCAGCTTTTTCAACGGTTGCAATGAGAACCGTGGGACGATCTGCATCTAACCAATAATCTGATACCCCCCAGTCATTGCCTCCATAAAGCCCTGTAACTATAAATTCTTTGCCCATTTCTCGAGAAAGTTTTGTCTCAACTTCACCCGCTAATGCTCTTGATGGAACCAAATAAATTGCTAAAGGAACCGTCAAAGGATTATCCTGAATAAGCAATAATTCTTTTATAAGGGCAAGGTTAGCGACTAAAGTCTTCCCTGATCCAGTGGGGGTGCAAAGAGCAAAAGACGATTGATCAAGCAATCTTTCAATACCTGCATGTTGAGAGGGCCAAAGAATTCCACGGCCATTATGATACTGGTGCCTAGCTAACTCATTTAATCGACTCTTTTTGGTAGGATCCAACTCGGCAAGTCTATTGATTGATTTATATATAGAGGAATCATTGAAACCAATTGATACCTCATTCAACATCGTTATCAAAAGCGACAAGTCGCTACTGAGTGTTCTTGTCGCCACACGTTGCAAAGCGTTGAGTTTTTCTAATCCTTTATCTAATCGGCTTTGGTCTCCCACTCTTAAAGAGAAAGAAATAAGCCCAATAGTGCGAATAAGCTCTACAGTGATGTACCAAGAAGCAACATCATCACCTTCTCCGTTTAACAGATGGGAGGACGCTTCTTTTTCTGTTAATTCGGGGGAGCTTTTCCAAAAATCAATAGCAAGTTTAATGACGCTATCAAAGTCAGCTTGTAAGAAGGAAGAAAATAAATGCCATCCCACATTATCCGACGAAAACTGCTTTAGTAACCCTTTTGCCATAGCTGGTAGAGCTCCTAGCTGATAGGCAGCCCCTGCGAGAAGGTTTATTGGCAGTTCATCCTTAAGCCTATCTGCAGAACGAGCCAACCATTCAAGTTGTTCTGCTGCTCGTCTATAGCATTTAATAGCATTAGAAGAATGAAATCCTTCTATATCTCTATAGATTCCGGCAACATGGATGAGATTATATGCACTAGATAATTGGTTCGAAGAGTCGCTATCGCTCCATCTGATTAATTCTACATCCCAGGTAGTTTGGAGGCACCTAACGAAAGATCGCGCTTGAATGGGGGTTAATAAATTCTCCTGAGCTAACGCAGCTTGAATAGATTGAGCGATCTCTAATCGTTGAGCATCTAACCTCGGCATGGCTACTCCTCCCCATTCCAAAGGCAACTATACAATTCTTCAACCAAATCTTCTCCATCGCTTAGAATTATTTCAACAACCTGAAGGTCATTGCCTGCTGTATAAGCTGCTGGAACTTCTTCCCACTCAATGAAAGAAGTGCGTTTCTCACGCTTAGCTCCGCCTTTTCCAACGATTACAACAAGATCTGTTTTCGGCACTGTGTGGGAGTCGTATGCTGAAAGTAGCTTATCCATTGAGAGAATTATTTCAGCATGACCGTCTGGATCTATATCTTTAAGCGCAATTTGAAGTTCTCGTAGGCCATTAGGTGGGTTTACTTCTTTATTTAATTCAGCCCAAACCCCTTTTCCTTCCTGTCGAACATCTAGACCTTTTTCTTTTGGACCCAGCATTACGTCATTAACTACACTTTGAGTTAATTTCTTCCGCCATTTGGCCTCACCCGAGATCAACCGATCGACTTTACCATCTTCATCGACTGAAATTCCTATAAAATCTGTACCTAACCTTCCAATTGTTTGACGTTCTTGGTCGGGGTCTCTTACCAATGTGTAAAGATATTTCTTCGCATCATCATGAAACCTAAAAAGGAATACAGGAACCTTCCAATCATGGTCGCCGACTAAATCATAAGCCTCAACTATTAGACCTGTTAACGCCTCACCAAAGAAACCTTTCAGCGTTGTTAGGTGCAAGGAAGACGGATAGTTAATCTCAGCAGGCCCTGCAGCGGCATCTGGGTGGAGGTCAATACCCATGAATTCATGAAAGACTGTTCTGGCATCCAAATGAGCGGATTCAAAATAAGGCTTTAGTTCAGCAAAAAAGCCATCTTCTTTTGCTTTTTTTTGCTCAAGCAATAGGTGTCCATAGCTTCCTTCAACACTCGGATATTTTTTGAACCATTCATCTAGATCAGGAGGTGGACAAGTATGAAGTGTCATTTCTATCCTTAGCTTGTTAAAGCTCGCTTTCGTTGCGGCTTATGTGATCGCCAGATCACTTTAGTCTTCGATGGAAAAGGAATGTTGGAATGGTTTAACTTTGAATTGTGAGCGTGGGAGGAGACAATAAAATCACTCCTCCTCAAATTCAGAATTGCTAAACTTTAACGTATTGCAGTTCTCCTTTATTGTGCGTTGCAGCGCCTCGTCAAAACCATTCTTAGACTTTGCTTGAATCTCTACCGAAATAGAGACCTCAACGCCGAGTTTTGCAGTAAACTGCTCTACTACTTCATCGACGATGGTGGCGAAGTCCATTTTGGCTTTCACCGGATCGAGGTCAATGTTGCCGTAAAATTGCTTTCTAATAGCAGTTTGAATCGTAGGCGATGTTACCTCTCCCGGTGTTGGCTGTGAAGGAGCTACTGGAGAGTCTCCGGGCAGAGAAGGAGGTGTTGTGCTATCACCTGTTGGCGATGTAGATGGAGCTGGTTTCGGAGGGAGCTCTGTTCTCTCTCGGTACTCTACTGCAGTATCTTTATTAATTAACACGCATGTGTCATCTAGCGCTAGTATACCACCGTTACCAAAACGAAAACCTAAGTATTGGTCGCCATCTTTGCCAGATGCAAAGCCAAAAAAGTCTTCGCTATTCAAGCCCTGGCTAATTGCATCTAAATACACATGGTTATTGGCTAATCTCGGCAAATACAAATAGTGACAAGTATCTTGATAGACTTTGAGTGCAGTAATATCTGTAGTGCTCTCTTTGAAATACCATTGTGCAAGCAGGTTCTTCAAATGAATGGGTGACCATTCAGTTGTGATCCATTCTTCTTCACGCAATCGGTTTTCAATTTCTTGAACTAAATTGGTCGAGTTGGTGGATACTGAAACAGCTTCCCAATCTACAGTCTTATCGGTAGCTTTAAATTGCAGCGGGCAAAGAAGCCATTTGTAAGCTTCACGCACCATTTGTTGGAGCGTTTTTTCGGCGCCCTCGGTATTCTTCTTAGCGAGAGTCGCCTGAAAAAGGTCAAGATTCAATTTTCCATCGTTAATGTCGTTAACGATTTCTCGCCATGCTAAATAAGTTCTGCCAGCATCATTTAAACGACTAACCACATCCGTATCGGGTGCGAAGAAAATTAACCGATTGCGTTTTTGTCTTGGCTGATCACCACGAAATTCAAGTATTTTTTCGGACGCAGCAATCGCGCTGCTGCCATCAGATTTTGTATAACCTTCATTTGGAGATAGCACGACTAATCTTGGGCCAGAACCATAGTCATCTGGCACATCAGCTGAATTAGTGAAAACATGAACACCTGCAAAAATAGAATTGCGACCAAATACACCATTCACACGACGCTTTAATTCATCATTAAGTGATAACTTATCAATATTCTGCTTACGACTTTCCATTTCACGACGTAAGTTTGGTTTGGTGTCTAACCAAAACCTATCTTGGTCTGAATACAAATAGTGCAGCCTATCTCGCAAGCGTTTTAATACATCTTCAAAAACTCCTATTGTTTGCCCTGGCTGAACGCTTCCCAACAAAATTCGTTCTACTTGTACTCCTTTAACTATCTGATCGCGAGCACTGGGAGCACTGCCCAAAAAAACAGTACGCATAGCTCGATGTGCCGCCTGTACGCTACCAAAACGGGTGTCATCGCCATCAATACGATGGGGTTCTGAGCGAGGGCCATCCACCTCTCGCTCAAGCACAGGCTCCCAGCCTTGAGGTAAGTAATGGATACTTTTGTTACGAACCAAACTATCGTCTAGCGGAATCGATCCCGGCATGATTAGGGCATCTTGGTTGTTGTCGTTCCATAATCGATGGATAATTACCGCCATATATTGAAGAACGCCACGCGTACGTTGAAACTTATCCAGCGTTGACCAGTCTTCGTACAATCGATCAAATATTTCCGGGTGAATGGGGTAAGACGTACACATCCGTTCGTAATATTCATTGGATTGCGTTTCCAAAGGAAAATGCTGTGCATTTTGCCTGTAATTATCGCAGAACTGGCGACTAATACCTTCAATTTGCGCCCGTTCACCCGCCGACTCAAACAACCGCCTACGCACAATTTCAAATGCTTCTTCGGTTGCTACAGGCTTCCAAACAGACTCTACGCGGCCAAAGTGCTTTTCAAGTGCCACGAGCGTTTTCTGCCCAAAAGAATCTCCCACTTCGGTTTCTGATTCAGGTAGAGATGCCAGTAAGATAGCGTTTGGCACGGTTTTAAAGGCTTCTGTCAGGGCCTGTACAAATTTCAAATTTGCTTCATAGGTACCGGCATTCAGGTGTTTTCCCGGCGTTAAATCACTGAAAAATTTTTGCAACTCATCAATCAAGACCACGCAAGGTGCCGCTTTGGTGAGTAGTTCGGCCAATACGTCTTTACTGGGAGCTGTACCATCGTGATCACTTGCCGCAACCAGGTTATAACCTTCATCTCTTAATAACTGCCACGCCATTTCCCCCCATAGGGTATTGGCGCAAATACTGCCATGCTGTTTACCTTGGCTTACAGACAATGCAATACCATCCAGCACGGCGATATTGGCATTCGGCAAACTGTGAATACCAGCTTGATCTAATAACGGTGGAATACCTTCGAGCTTATCTGTACTGACGTTACGGGTGGCCAAATGCAATACCGTTAACATGGTGTGGGTTTTACCACCGCCAAAGGCTGTTTGAAGTTGAATAACTGGATCGCCACCTATGCCTGCCAATCGTTGCGCAACAGACATTAACAATAAACGCATACCTTCGGTAATAAAGGTGCGTGAAAAAAACTTCTCTGCGTCTTGGTATTCAGGCGTTGCCGTGCCTTTGGCCACTTGAGTGATGTCAGCAGCGAATTCTGACTGTTTAAAGGTGCCTTCTAGCACGTCTTTATGTGGGCGAGCTATTTCCCGCCAAGGTTTTAAACTCATCATTCACTCCTTAAAAATCAAAACCGAGATCGGGTTGTGTGCCTTTATGGCCAACTTCATGAGAAGCCGACACAATGGCATGCCACGATCCGATTAATTCGTTATAGGCACGGGCTTCTTCGGCCCATTTTTTACGTTCGCACAAGGTGTATAAGTGGTATGCCAATTGGCGAATGGGTTCGCCGCGCTCAGGCATTCGGGCCAAGAGTGCACCAGATTCGCTTTCACCTTGTTGATTAAGAACTCGAATCATTTGGTGGCAGGCTTCCCAAATGGGTGTCCGGGTGTCTTTTTTAGGGTCCCAGTCTTGTGGGTATTCGCTCCACTTTAATAAGCGCACCTTACCGCCACCGGCTTCTATCACGCCGGCATCACGAACACCGTCGACCGAAGTGCCTTTGGCGCGAGCTAGTGTATCAGCTTCACCAAATTGCCCTTCGCCCCAACCGTATTGGTTAAACCAATCGTCACAAAAGAGAGTGTCGGCATCAAAGTTGCCACTATCAGGGTTTAGGTATTCGGTAATGGCGCGGTTTATTATCCAACACTTAGGTTTAAAACCACCGACTTTCAGTCGGTAGAGTCGGA